>CAAGKR010421624.1_pt1 | contig 31544 bp, 24 predicted proteins | sample 2556971 | NCBI WGS metagenome assembly CAAGKR01 (sample SAMEA5207829, study PRJEB30636) | soil metagenome | biome: forest; feature: boreal; material: soil | place: USA | collected 2011-09 | depth 1 m | reverse complement strand
CCCCGCCAGGCGCTGGCAGTGGCGCTCGGTGGTCACGTCCTTCGCCTCGACGGCGTTGGCGAGCGCCGCGATCACGCCGTGGGCTCCGTCGACCTGGGCCATGGCGTCGGCGAGGCGCAAGACGCTTCGGACGCGAGCCAGAAGCTCCGAGCGGTCATACGGTTTTCGGAGGAAGTCATCCGCGCCCGCATCCAGGCCGGCGACGGCATCCTCGACCGCGGTCCGTCCGGTCAGCAGGATGATCGGCAGCGTCACGGTGCGGGGATCGGCTCGAAGGGCGCGACACACCTCCAGGCCGTTCATCCCGGGCAGCTCGATGTCCAGTAGGAGCAGGTCGGGCGCCGCGTCGAATGCGGCTCGGAAACCGTCGGATCCGTTGGCGACCGCGAGGGAGGCGTAGCCGGCGCGGGTCAGGAGCTGCGTCAGGAGCGCTCGGTTGGCGGCATCATCCTCGACGATGAGAACGAGCGGGCGGGAGCGGCCATGGGGCATCGCGAGGCCTCCGAATCGCTGGACTGGCGGCTCCCAAGTCTGTCAACAAAACCTGTACGTGGATGCGGTACCAAAGTCCCACGCCGGTCGCGGCCACCTGCAGGTTGATCGCTCCGAAACGACCTCCTTTTGGGTCGCGCTGAATGCAGGCCGCGCGACGCAAGGTTCGGATGGTCGTTGGGGTTCCCCTTTTCGGCACACGGCGTGGTCGGGGACGGTCCAGCGAGTTGGGTAGCCCGACGCCGCGGTCGCGGAGTCCGCTCACGCCGGCACGGCGCGCCTAGTCAGCGAATGCTCAATCGAGCCCGGCGAGTCGCTGCTTCAATTCGTCTAGGCCGCCCTGTGCAATTCTGCCGGGCCGCATCCGCGCCGCGTCGAGGGCATCACGCACGCGCCTCCTAATGACCCGTTCCGGAAGGTCTTGATTCGCAAGACGGACCTCGTCGGCGATGGCAACCAGCTCGGGCGGAACGTACTGCGAGAGCAAGACGTCGGCGACGACGGGAAGTGATGTCTCGAGCGTTCGGGGCAACAGGCGCCGTAACGGTCCGAACGTCAGGTAGTTCCGGAGGAAGTCCGGGCTCATCATCGGCGCCGCCATATCATGTCGCCGAAGCTGTCTGGCAACGGACGCATGGACGTTCCAAGCGCCACGGTCGAGGGGGAGCCACCACGACGCGTACCCGAGAGGAGACGCGGCTTTAGCCCTCCGCAATCCCAGGATCCAAACGTAGCTCTCTGCGTCGTGACGAGCAAGCCGAAGGGTCATCATTGCATCGCGGTCGGGGCGAGAAGCTCCACGCGAGTCGTGGACGCGCTGCCACTCCGCAAGAGCGCACGTCCAGAGCTCGGGGTCGGTCGTCTCGACACCTGTCAGGTCCCTGGTCTTGATGCCATGTACGTCGGATAGGTAGAGCTGCAGGTCTTCTTCGCGGCGTCTGCTTCCCACGAATGTCTCGATCCAGGTGCCAATCCGCGCCATCGCACGTCCCGACTCGAGGTACCGGCTATAAAGGTATGGGTAGTCGCCTCGCCAATCTGTCGCCCTCATCCGTGCGCAGACGGTGACGCGGTTCAAATGCCGCTCGACTTCCTCGATCGTGCCGGGCGTAGTCCAGAGCTCTATTCCAGCGTCGCGCGCTGTGTTGATCAGCGATGTGAAATGCCGGTGCGGTTCCTCCTCAAGCGTGTCCGCCAAGAGGGGAAGGATGACCGAGGAATCAAGGGCGATGTCGCCGCCAGAGAACATCTTCGTAACGGCGGACTGCACGTCCGGGGTTTCATGCAAGAAAGCGAAGAGGGTATATGAGCTCGCCAGCCGGCCTAGATAGCCGTGGACCCGCTCTTCTGGTTCGAGGAGGAGCGACATCACCAGACGCTGAATGAGTCGGGGATCCACGTCTCGCGACGCCTTTGGAGGGCGCGCGCCGATGTCCGAGAGTACGAAATCCATAAGGTTGGAAAGCTCCAACTCTCGGGGATTCCCGGACGTGACCGACTGAGCGAAGGCCTCGCCGCGGCTGAGGAGGAACTTATCAAGGACGTGTCGCACTCGCCCGATCATCTCTTCAGCTACCGCAACATCCGCGTCCTCCCCCATCACCTGCGAGACGCGGTCAGCCACAACTTCCCGCAGTTCGCGCTCCTCTGCCTCGAGTCGGGCGATCCCCTCCGAAAGGCGGAGACGCTCCTCATACGACAGGCAGAACTCGTTCCTTGCCCGATAGTGTCTGACTGCCACTCGGTCGAGTCGCCCGAGGGCCGCGTCGGTGAATCGATCGATGGTCGCGGGATCATGCGTCGGCACCAGGGCGCGCACGCCAGTCTGGACGTCAGCGCGCGAAATCCGATGGTCCGGGTCGGTGTCTCGCATTACCGAACGCACCAACGCCTCGAATGCGAGCCTTGTGAGACCTTTCTCCCGGGTGTCGTCGGTCCAGCGCATTTCAAGATACGTGAGGGCCGCGCGGCTCTCGAGCCCGGTCAGGACAGCGTGGCGCCTCGTGGCTCCGCCCGCCAGATACGGGTCAACAATGTCAGCGGCAAGCTCCTCGGCGGTCGTCTCCGCGACGCCACCGGCCGCAACGCGCTCCAGTAGCCAGTCACGATCGCGAACGTCCAGGAACAACCCGCGGTCTCGGTGGACCTCCGTTCGGATTTCGTCCCACATCGCGCCAATCCGTTGATTGGTCACGTATACGAGAACCTTCGCAGTCGGGAACTCATCTTGGATTCGGACTGCCGTGGCGCGAATCTTCTGCCGCCAGTCAGCCGCCACGGAAAGCTGGAACATGACCGTCGGATCGGGGCCTGAGTACAGCTCACCATCGCGCCCGCGATCTCCGGCCGCGGCCGCGGTCGACCGATAGCCGGCGAAGTCGCCCGCCAGGACAACTTGCGCGAACTGTTCGAACCTTCGCCAGTCCTCTGGCTTGATTAGGTCGAGAGCGAGTTCGTAGCGACGGTTTGCCACGAGCGATAGCGTACGCGGCTCCACGGGGGTTGCTGTGCGCTAGCAGTCCGCAGGGGGCCCGCTGTCGTTACCGCGGATGCGGTTGATCTCGTGGTGAGTGCACGGTCGTCAAACAGCTGTATCGCAGGATAATCGGCGGCTTCTTCGCAGCGCTCCACGTGCTCTGTGGGTGTCGCACTTCACCGCTTTTGGCCCGGCGGCTCCCAAAGCACGCGCGCTGCCAGACTGCGCTACGCCCCGCCGGTCTCGCGACTGCGCGGCGAAGGCTACCGTACTCGACACGCCCAGGCCGCCCGGGGAGTTGCAGTCCGAGGTCGATCGCGAACCCGGGCGCTGGTGCCCACGGCGATCAGGGCTGCTGGATCGAGACCAGCCACAGCCGGTGAATCGGGTCGCTCAGGATCGGGACCAGGAAGATCCGGCCGTCGACCGTTGGCACCTGCACCTCGAGGAAGTGGTAGGCCGCAGGTGGATTGTCGTCTCGAGGATCGTGGTAGACGATCTGGCCCGGAGCAGGATAGGTGCCGTCGGTCGACAGCGCTGGCCCGGTCGATCCGACGATCTCCGTCATCGGTAGGGAGTGGTCGACCGCGAGCTGGGGACCGAGCAATACTGGAACCAGCAGGGCGGGCGGCATGGAGAGCGTGCTTGTGTCTGGATGGACCGAGGTCGGCCAGTCCCGGACCCCCGGTATCGCCGCAAGAGCCCGATCGATGGCGAGTCGCGCCCGATCTGCGTTCTCGTGGAGGACGAGGTTCTGCCTGATCTTTGCGGTCAGGGTGGGATCGAGCGGAGCAAACGTGGGGCTGAGCGCAATCGCGCCGATCACACCCATTGAAACGACGCCGGCGAATCGAGCGAGAGGCTTCTGGTGCCGAAGCCCCTGGGCCACGATCCGTTCAACTCGGAGAAACCCGAATCCGACTGCCGCGGCGACGATGACCGCGAGATCGACCGGATAGACGTATCGACCCGAGACGTGGGTTCCGCGGAAGCCCAGCCAGAGAAGAAAGGCGCAGATCCCGGGCCCGATCGCAATAAGGCCTGCGAGGACGGCCCACCGTCGTTGCTGGATGAGCCGAACGCCTCCGATTGCGGCCAGCGCCACGAGTGGCGCCATCGACTGGAGGTTTCGGGCGAGGAAAATCAGAACGTAAATCGGCCCTTCGGGCGCGAGGCCCTGCGATCCGAGATCGGGAACGGCAAGCGAGTACAACGGATTGCCGGCGAGCAGCCAGTCGTGGACCATCTGAATCGGCACGGACGCAAAACCGCCAAGGAGCAGCCAGGCGGATCTCGGCATCGTGGTCCGGCCCGCTCGCGAATTGATCAACCACCCCAGTAGTCCCACGGCAATGACCCCGTCGAGGACGACCGTTTCGTACCGCGCCAGACCGGCGAGGCAAAGCGCGACGCCCGCCCAGCCGAACCTGGGGTTGGATGACGTCACGGCAAGGGCAGCCACGACCCAGAAAAGGAAAGCCCATTCGACGGCGTACGCCGCCGAGGTATCGTCGAGAAGGCCGTTGTAGCTGATAAGGGCCGCTGCGACGAAGGCTCCGGCAACGACCCCCGACAGTCTCGCCACGAGTCGGCTGCACAGCGCGATCGCGAGAGCGTAGACGGAAATCGCCAGCCACGAGATCGGCCGCCAGTCGCCCGTAACGTCATGAATTACGCCGTAGACGAGCGTCAGGAGAGGGTGCGGCGTTACGCTGATGAAGAGCTCCAGGCGCCGGCCCGCCACGATCCGATCGAAGTACAGGACCGAGGCGGCAGCGTCGTAGCCAACCTGCCCGGCGTGGAAGGGTCGAACCACGAAAAACGCCGTTGCGGCCGCGACCAGGAAGATCGCAAGCACGCCCAGGGTCCCGGGCCCGATGGAGCGGCCGCGCGCACTGAAATGAAGCGCCGCGAGCTGCCCTCCGGTCATTGGAGAGGAGTGTTCGGGGCGACTTCCGACTCGCGGGACCGGATCGTCGCGACGAGGTCGCTGAGCGACGGGTTGGTCAGGTCGCGCGGCGACAAGATTGGTCGACTCCCCGTCGCGCCAGGGACAGACGGCCATGGAACGTCGGCGAGGCGATCGTTCCACGCAAACCCAAGTTCGTCCGACCCGTCGTACTCGTTGGTGACGAAATACACGAGTTCGAGCCGTTCCAGGGCAAGGAACCCGTGGGCGACGCCGACGGGGATCGAAACGCTCGTGTCCGCTTCGGCCACGCGCGCCTCCACGATCGGACGCTGCTGACCCTCCAGCATCGGCCGGATATCGATCAATGCGATGAAGGCGCGGCCCCGTGTGACAATCCAATGGTCCAATTGGTGTCGGTGGAGGTGAAGGCCCCTCAGGACGCCAGGAGCCGAGACCGAAAGGTTGCTCTGGACGAATTGGATCGAACTCGATTCGGAAAGACCGGCAAGAGCCGGATCGAGCTCAAGGAACGAGTTGCCGCGCCAGAGCTCCCGGAATGATCCGCGCTCGTCTTCGTGTCGAACGACGTTCCCCCACGAGACACCGGGTATTTCGAACACGTCCGCCATCAGCTCATCTCGCGATCGAGAGCAGATCATCCTGTCGGTTTCGTAGGTCGTCGGCCATAGCCTCCTGCCAGGGCCGCAGGGCTCCGATCGTCGGCAGCGGCGTTGGGGCCAACACCCCCCATTTGGGCGCTGTCGATCGGCGACTCCAGGCGTCGATCGAGACATCCTCGGTCTGGACCGAGACGCCCGCCGCGGCGAGGACTCGCCGAGCCCACTCGGCACGGGAGGCTCTGCCCCGGTTGACGACGTGATGCAATCCCGCCGAGTCAGCGTGGCCGATGAGATCGAGGATGCCCGCCGCCAGGTCATTCACGCTCGTCGGCGTACCGACCTCATCCGCGACCAACGACAGGCTGCGGCCCGCCGCGGAGGCAGACCGCGCCGCCGCGAGGATTTTCATCGGGAAATCGTTTCCGGGTAGGCCGAACAACCATGCCGTGCGAACGACCCAGAGACGGTCGGAGCCAGCCGCGGCGAACGCAGCCCGAGCTTCGTCCTCGCCGAGTCGCTTCGACCAGCCATATGGATTGATGGGGCTGGTGGGCTCCGTTGTTCTGTACGGCCGACGATCCAACCGGCGGCCATCAAACACCTCATTCGTCGAAATCACGACGAGTCCCAGCGCGCGCTTTGCACACGCGCGCGCAAGGACACCGGTTGCGGTGCCGTTTCGCGCGGCGGCGAGATCCGGCTCGCGAGCGCAACCCTCAACGTCCGTCCACGCGGCGCAGTGGATCACGATTTCCGGGCGACTGCGATCAAGGGCAAGATCGACCGATCCGGGAGCGTCCAGATCGAAATCCTGGCGCGCCCACGGCATGACATTCCAGCCTGGTTGTCCTCGTAGGAGAGACACGACCGCCCCGCCGAGGCGGCCTGTGGACCCACTGACCGCAACCCGCACGGGTCAGCGCCCACTCACGTCGGCGAGCCGGTCGCGATATTGCTGCTCGTAATAGGCATCGAAATCGCCCGAGCGCATGGCCCGCCACCACGTCGGGTTGTTTACGAACCAAGCGACCGTGGATCTGAGCCCAGCCTCGAAGGAGACGCGATGGGACCATCCGAGGTCTGCGATCTTGGCACCGTTCATGGCGTACCTCCGGTCGTGCCCCGGGCGGTCCGCGACGTGTCGGATCAGCGATGTTGGCTTAACGAGCAAGGCCAGGAGCTGTTCGACAACGTCGAGATTCGTGCGCTCGGCGGAGCCAGGGATGTTGTACACGTGACCCCTGATGCCCTTCCGGAGGACATGATCGATGGCTTGCGCATGGTCCGTCACGAATAGCCAGTCCCGCCGTTGAAATCCATCGCCGTATAGTGGCAGCGGTTGGTCGTCGATCGCATTCGTAATGAACAGCGGGATCAGTTTCTCGGGGTGCTGGTAGGGCCCGTACGTATTGGCGCCCCGCGTGATCACGACGTCGAGGTCGTATGTATTGACATATGCCAACGCGAGGAGATCGCCTGCAGCCTTGGCTGCTGCATACGGCGACCGCGGGGCCGTGGGCGAATCTTCGCTGGCGTAACCCTCGTCGATCGAACCGTAGACCTCGTCGGTGGATACGTGGAGCAGGCGCGGCATGGGCCGTCCCGCCCGCCCTGCGCGCTCCGTTTGTCGGCGCACCGCCTCCAGAAGAACGTGCACGCCGACGACTCCAGTCCTGAGGAAGGCTGCGGGGTCGAGGATTGAACGGTCGACGTGCGATTCCGCGGCGAAATTGACGATCGCATCGACCTCGTCGACCAGCGGCTCCACCACGCTTGGGTCGGCAATATCGCCGTGGACGAACCGGAGGCGATTCGCCTGCTCGGGATCCGTCCAGACAGGTTCGAGGTTCGATCGGTTCCCCGCGTAGGTGAGCTTGTCGAGGACGGTGACTCGCGACCCGTCATGTCGGCCCAGCAGTTCCCGGATGTACGCGGAGCCGATAAAGCCTGCACCTCCGGTGACGAGCAGATGGGCGTCTGCACCGAGCTGCGCGCTCTGTCGTCTCACGTTGTCGATCGGGCTGGAGGTGGCGCGAGCCGCCCTTCGCGGTCCTGGTGCGCTGCAAGGTCCGCTGCCCTGAGCAATGACGGCACGGTCCCGGCGTCCGTCCAGTCGCCCTCGAAGACGCGGGTGAGCAGCTTACCGCCGGCGATGTAATGGTTGAGAACGTCCGTGATCTCGAATTCGTCGCGGGCCGACGGCACCAGGTTCTCGATAACCTCGAAGGCATCGGGACGCAGGAAATAGACGCCGATCGGGATCAGATTGCTCTTTGGCATCGCGGGCTTCTCCTCGAAGCCGACGACCCGCCCCTCGCTGTCGAGCTCGGCGACGCCAAACCGCTGCGGATCTGGAACCCGATAGAGCAGCGCACCGGCGTCCCAATCGCCCCCTTCGAACTCCTCGGCGACGCTCGCCAGCGACGGGCCCAAGAGGATGTTGTCACCGAGAATCGTGCAGAAAGAAGCGGGCCCGACGAATTCCCGTGCGAGGCCGATCGCGTGCGCGATCCCTCGCGCGCCGGTCTGGTAGCGATAGGTGATATCGAGCCCGAAATGTGCGCCATCCGCCAGAAGCGCGACGACATCGCCGACGCTTCTTCCGCCGACGATCACCATCACCTCTCGGATCCCCATCTGGACCAGCGTGTCGATCGGGTAGTAGATCATCGGGCGATCGAAGATCGGAAGGAGGTGCTTGTTGGTGACGATCGTGAGCGGGAAAAGCCGCGTTGCTGTGCCGCCGGCCAGGATCACGCCCTTCATGCGGTCCCAAGCCTAGCAGCCGGACCTGACGCTCCAGGACCTCCAATGAACGTAGTTGCCCCACTCCTCCTTCAGCGAGTTGGGGACCGTCGCCAGCCAAATCCGGCCAGCGCGATGGCCCCTCCGATCGACGTGACGAGGATGCTCGAGCCGTGGGCCAGAAGGGCAAGGGCAAACGCGGGGTTCGCGGGGATCCCGAAAACCGCCGCGACCTGAACGCCGGCTAACTCGAACGTACCGACGTATCCAGGGCCCGCCGGGATCGCGGTTGAGAGTGCAACGGCGGCTCCAAGGAGCGCGGCCTGGCCCCAGGTTAGGTCTACACCCACTGCCCGGCCGGCCGCTGCAAAGCCTCCAACGGTCGCGGCCCAGGCGAGACAGCTCCAGAGAACAGCGCGCGCCAGTGTTCGAGGTTGCCTTGCCACGGCCAGACCACCACCGAGTCGCCCCATCAAGCGATGCACCGTGGGCCAGCGCTTAACCCAATCGAGGAACCGATCGGCAAATGGGAGCCGATGAGCGACCAGGGCCGTGGCCAGGGCAATGACGAGCAGGCCACCTGCACCTAGCCCAACGAGCACCAGACTCGCGACCAGGCCGGTCACGTGGAGAAGGACGATGGCCGCGGAGGCAATCGCGACCAATACCGCGGTGTCCACCACGCGTTCGACGACGATCGTCCCGAGTACGGTTGCTCGACTCAACCCCTCGCGGTCCCCAAGGTAGTGGCTTCGGACTAGCTCACCCAACCTGGCCGGCAGGAGGTTGTTGCCGAGATACCCAACGAGGAGATAGCCCAGCATCGGGACGAACCGCACGCGACGAATGGAGTCGAGAAGGGCCTGCCAGCGAAACGTACGACAGACGAGATCGAGGCAGGTCGCGCCGATGACCCCAGCCACCACGAGCGGATTCGACCTGACCAGCGTGTGCCCTACGGCCGTCAAGTCGACGCGGCTGATGACCAGGCCGAGAGCCGCAACAGAGATTGCCACGCCGATTGCGGCACGCAAGAGAGGTGGTCGCGCCGATGGTCCTATCGTTGTCCCCGCCCGGTAGAGACCCGAGTCTCGGACGTTCGTGGGGTCAGCTGAGGGGAGATTCGCCACCCGCGCCGATGCATGACGTAACGCAGGACGACGCGAAGTGTCGACAGCCCATAGACGATGCTGCGTCGAAGCCCGACTGAGCTCGCTTCAGCGAAATAACGTGTTGGAACAGCGACCTCGCCGATTCGGAAGCGTTTCGTCGCCACCACCTGAGCGATGAGCTCCTGGTCGAAGACGAAGTCGTCGGAGTTTCGCTGGTACGGGATCGCCTCCAACAGTCGCCGACTGTACGCACGCAGGCCCGTGTGGTACTCGGACAACTGCAAACCAAAGGCCAGATTCTCAACCCCCGTCAAGAAGCGATTGCTCAGCCACTTCCATTTGGGCATCCCCCCAGCCAGTGGGTCGCCGAGGAGCCGGCTGCCCAACATCAGGTCGAACTCGCCTCGCACGATCGGACCGATCAACGCCGGAATCGTCGTCGCGTCGTACTGATAGTCAGGGTGGAGCATCACGGCGATGTCCGCCCCGTCGGCCAGTGCCGCGTCGTAGCAGGTCTTCTGGTTTCCGCCGTAGCCCTTGTTCTGGGAGTGGATGATGGTCTGGATCCTGAGCAGGCCGGCGATTGCGACGGTGTCATCGGCGGAAACGTCGTCGACCAGGATGACGTGGTCCACCACGTCATGAGGGATTTCGCGATACGTTCGCAGTAGAGTCCGCGCGGCGTTGTAGGCCGGCATGACCACGATCACACGCGGAGAATCAGCGGACCGAATCGCCTGTTCGCTCCGGGCCCGTGCCGCATTGGTCACTCCTCGAGCGTACCCGATGGAACGCCGCAAGGCGGTCGGAACCGGAGGCCTCTTCCGAGCGCTCCCTGCCAGCTCGGGGTGCTCGTGGTCATTCGGGAGACACCGGGGATCTCTCTGCCGACGGCCAGGGTCCGGACGCCCCGGAAAATGGATGGGCCGGATCGACATTGATCCGACGTTGCATCCACCCGCGAGAAAACAAGGCGACAGCGGCGAGCGCGGCCATCAGCCAAAGCCCCTCCGTTCCCGGCCCGAGGCCGAGAGCGAGCCACACGAGGGCGGCAGATTCGAAGCCAAGTAGCGCAGGGATCGCCACGACGAATCCGTGGGGCCACAGGGTCGGGGACGCCACGATCATCGCCAGACCCAGGGCAGCGAGGCCGCGACGGCCACCGATCAGCAGGGCCACGGCGATCGCTGCGAGCGAAATGAGTACATAGATGAGCGGGGAGAACACAAGGGCCAGGGAGTCGCCGTAGAGGATCGGCACGTTGACCTGAGATTGGGCGCGGTACGAAAGGCCGGCCAACCAGTCGTGCCAGCTTCCGATCCCGACCAGAGGCAGCGAGACGAGGACGATCACAACCGTGATGACAACGCCCTTCAATAGCGGTCGCCACTCACGCTCGCGGAACAGCCAGGCGACAGGCAGAACCGTCTGGACCTTCAGGAACACACCGAGCACGAGGGTCCACCCATATCGATAGCCGGCAGCGAACATGAGGAATGCGAGATTGGCGACGTTGCCGGAGTTGATGCCCTTGACGAGCGGGGGGAAGGCCATCATCACGATTACCCAGCGCCAGTCGAGGCCGAGCATGCGAAACCCGACCACACCCGACAGCACGAGCACGATCACCCATGCCAGTGAGGTGATCCGGTACGGCATCATCGAGGCGACCTCGAATACCGGGATGAGCGGCGGCGGATACAGGAAATAGTCGTTGCTCGCCGAGCTCGGCAGCGCGGTGAGCGCGTGGTCGAAGTAGACCGGGGCTCCGGCAAGAGCGTGCCTGCCGGCGGCGAGATACGTCTGGAAGTCATACAGGCCCATGTGCATGATCAGAGGGACATCGGCCAGCACCCAAAGGCTCAGGACCTCGATCACCAGGACGAGCGACAAGCTTTGGATCCGCGGGCGCCACCACCCGATCGCCGCACCGGCTGCGGCGGTGCCGGGGCCGAGCACGAGCACGATCCGGGGGGAATGCCACAGGATCTTGGCGATCACCGGCCCAGCGACGATCGCAAGCCCCAGGATGAGGAGGCCGGCGATCCAGCGACGGTCGTCTCCGCTGGTGCGTTGGGCATATACGTCGGCGACGACCAAGCCGAGGCTGATCTCCGCCGCGAGGCCGATCCAGGCAACCCCGAACGGCAGCCCGAGTACCGCCGAATGTGGCTGGAGCAGTTGCCAGCCGGCAATGACAAGGGCGACCAGAAGCGGGGCAGGATTCCCGCGAAACGCCGCGGCCGCGGCTCGAGGGGTGAACCAGCCGTCCGGCCTCGAAGCCCATCCGGGTTGGGGCGCTCGAGCCGGCGCGTTCGGATCGAGGGCGAAATGCATCCTGAGCAGCATACCGGGCCCATTCGAGCGAGCGAGGGCGCCGTTCAGGGTCAGGTTCGTACTTGACGACATTCGAGCGGGTCTCCGATAGGGTACGGTCATGACCCGTCATCCGAGCGCGAGCTGGCTCGCGACCATTCTGGCTGCAGGCTTGATGGTCGGCGCGTGTGGCCAGTCGAGCGTCCCGTCAGCATCGCCTGCGACGAGCATCCCGCTTGAGCCGAGCTCGGCACCGATCCCGTCAGCGAGTGTGGCCGCCTCGCTTCAACCGTCGCTCAGTCCCGGCTCCGGCCGCATTGTCTTCGCGCAGTCCAATGGGACGCCAACCGCGTTCAACATCTTCACCGTGAATTCGGACGGGTCCAATATGCGACTCGTGCTTTCGGACAAGGGCGGCTTGCCCAGGTGGTCGGCCGACGGGCGACAGATCGCGGTCGTGACCTCGAGCTTCGGTACGAGACCGTTCGTGTCGATCGCGAACGCCGACGGCACAGGAGTGCGTAGCCTGCCCCGGCCGGATCCGACGCTGGCTCTGACGTGTTCAGCATGGTCGCCCGATGGGCTGCGGCTGGCGTGCGAGGGCTGGGGTCCGACCAAGCTGGGCAAGGCCGGGCTCTACACCGTCCGGACCCTCGACGGCGGAGGCCTTCAGCGCCTGAGCTCCGTCGCCGATACCGGGGACGACATTCCTGGCGCGTATTCCCCAGATGGCACCGAGATCGCCTTCGTTCGGATCACCTATTCCCCGGTGAGCCTCGGCCAGCTCTGGCTATGCAACGCCGACGGGAGCGACCCGCGGAAGATCGTCGACACACTTACCGGCTACCGGGTCAGCTGGTCGCCCGACGGGCGCTACATCGCCGGAGATGCCAACGGCGCCCTAGAGATCTTCGACCTCGCGGCGCTGGCCACCCCCCCAAGGCAGATCGTCGTCCCGAACGGTGCGGCCTCCGCGCCACGCTGGTCGCCGGACGGGAGCCAGCTGGTGTTCCAGTTCCTCCGGTCGGGTGCCAGCAACAGTGACATCGACACGATCAACATCGACGGGACCGGTCTTAGGCGACTGACGCTGGGTTCGAAGGAGAACTACTCGCCTGACTGGGGTATCGCGCCCTGAGCCCGTTGGGCCGGCACGGGGAATCCATCAACGAAACCTTGGCGCCACAACTCCTGGTGTCAGCCGAAGGACCCGGGATCATTGGGTGGACGACCCGCAATCAGACCCAGAGGGCGCCGGTGGCGCGTCAGTCGCTCCCGTCGGGGAGGACATCGTTGGCCCGGTCAGCGCCATGACCGCCAGAATCGCGGCCCAGGCCGCGACCGCAACGGCGGCGGTGACACCTGCCGCACGAGCGGCGAACCCGAGGGGGTGCGGAATCAGTGGCGGTTGGATTGCGCCCCCGACGCCGAGGACGTAGACCAGAGTCACCGCAAAAACGCCGCTCAGCGCAACGTATGGAACGCGAAGCTCTCGGTGGAGGCCTGCGAGCACGGCAAGCACTGCAACGGATCCGTACAGGTATCGCTCGTGGACCCGAGTCGGGAGGAAGTAGAGAGCGAGGGCAAGCAGAAAGCCGACGACGAGAATGCCAGTCAGGTCGCGCCGGGTCCGAAGCAGGGCGAGCGATGCCGCTGACGCCAGAACAAAAGCCGCCACGCCAACGGGGAACCACGGGCCCTCGCTGGTCTGGAATCCCAGGAACAGCCCCCATAGATTGAAGGCGTACGACGAGGCTTGCTGTTGCACGTTCACGAAGTACTCCAGGATCCCGAGGTACCTGCCCGGACTCAGCGCCAATGGGATGAAAACGGCCGCCGCGGTCGCCACGGCTGAGATTGCAGCGAGGACCAAGCTTTTCCAGTTCGCGTCCAGGAGCAAGACTGCTAGGAGCACGACCCCAGCGAGAGCGAACTGCGTCTTTACCAAGGCAGCGATGACCGCGAAGACCGCGGCCGGGACGTATCTGCGGCCTGCGGTCGCGCCGAGTGAGGCGATCATGGGCAGCGCTCCGAGTACGTCGAGCTGACCCCAGAAAGGACCGATAAGGATTACGGCGGGGTTCAGCAGATAGAGTGCCGCGCCCCAAACGGGGTTTCGCACCCCGGCGCTCCGACAGAGGAGGTAGATCAGAACGCCGAGTACGAGGTCGAAGGGGATCGAAAGCAGCCGTAGGGCGGTGTCGAGAGCTCCGTCGTGGAACGCGCTGCCGAGGGGCCACAGCACAAACAGGAGTGGTGGGTAGTTCGAATTTCCGCCCGACGGGTAATAACCAGACAGGCCCTCTCGGGCAACTGACTCGGCCCATGTGGAAAGCACGCTGAGGTCGTACCCGAACCCGGGGCCGCGGATCGCAACCAGCCTGAGGACCAGCGCCAAGCCAAGGACGAGGCCGAGCTGGACCGGCCTCGAGTCGAGTTGGCGAGGTTGCACGGATGTCCTCGTCGGATCCGAGGTCGCCGAACTCATCTGGTGCCGCCGGTGAAGTGAGGCGTCGGAAACGGGCATGACATGCTTCCTTTCCGAAGGCCACGCGGGAGCAAAGACGGGATGGCGCACGACTATCTCGTCGACATACGTTCACGAGGGAGGCTTAGGGGTGTCGTTTGGTTCACCAAAACCCCACGGCGAAGGACGGGCCCCAATCAGGCTGCGACCGGTACACGTCGCAGGGTGGATCCTCGCACTTGTTGCTGCCGCGTCGTTTGCTATTACAGCCGACAGCCTGATGGCGAATACGAACGCAGGCCTCGATCTCACCGACGAAGGACATTACTTGCTGGCGGCGGACAACCATCAGCCCGCCGCCGCATTCAACGGTCTCTTCGGCAAGTACACCGGCCTCGTCTACCGGTTGGTCGGCTACGATCTCGGCACCTTCCGGATGGTGGCGATCGCGCTCGCGATTATCGCCGGCATGCTGTTCGGCTTCTGCCTGTTTCGGCTTGTGGAACGCTCCGCCGCCGAGCGGTGGCTACCCACGCTCGCGGCCAGGATCACCGTCTCGCTCGGTGTCGCGTGCGGGGCACTCATCGAGTACAACCTCTTCATCCGGACGCCCGGCTACAACTGGTTAACACTCGAAGGCCTCCTCTTGGCTGCGGCGGGCATCAGTCTGCAACTCTCGAATGACCCTCTCTCGAGGCTCGAAACACTTGCCGCCGTCATTCTGATCGGGCTTGGGGCCTTCTTGGCTCTCGCCGGGAAGATTCCAGCGGGAGTCGCCGTAATCCTCCTCGCGGCGGGTGCAACGCTCCTATCCTTCCCGACCCGACGCCATGCTCGGGTCTGGATCGGGGTCTGGGCCGCCGCGCTGCTCGTCGGGTTCATCATCCTTCACGTCGTGTTCATCGAGGGCGCCGTGCCCACCATCAACACGATCAGGAACGATCTCGCCATGTTGGCAATCGTGGACCCGGTCCACTACCAGATCGGGCCTGCGATCCGAGAGACGCTCCGCGAGTTGGCGGCGATACCCGGCGCCGTCATCGGAGCGACCCGTGGGACGATCGTCCTGGCCACGGCGCCACTGTTTGCCGGCTTCCTCTCACCAGGGAAGCGGAGCCTCGGCACGACGGTCGCATCAATCGGTGCGTTGACGCTCGTAACGTGTGTATTGGTCGCGGCCGGTGATTGGGTGGGTGGAGTGCCCTCCTACGGGGCGAATGGCCTCGCGGCCGCATCGGTCGCCGCTACCGGAGCCATCGCAGCCTCGTGCGCATTGGCCGTGCGCTGGCGCTCTGGGGAGCTCGCTCAGCCTGGCGCCTGGTCGACGGTTCTGTCGCTCGGTGGAATGGGAGTGGTCTTGCTTGGAGCTGCCGGCGCATACGCCTTCGGTTCGAACAATGGCTTCGTGGCCCAGGCTTCGGGTGCCACGGTGCTGACCTTGTCCGGTTCAGCCGCGCTTCTCGCGGCCGGATTGGCGCCCCCATTCCGCACCGCCGCCCCGATCGTGATGTCGATCGTGATGGCAGTCGCGGCATCAAGCGTCATCTCAACGGCCAGAGCTATGCCGTATCGAATCGCCGGTCTTGATAGCGCCGTGTCTACCATCTCTTTTGGCCCCCACCGGACGAAAATTGACCTCGATCCGGCGGCGGCTCGGTACTGGGCAGAGCTCGAACTGGCTACCGCTGCTGGGGGATGGCGGCCTGGGACCGCGATGCTCGATCTGACGTGGAGCCCGGCTGTTCCATACGACCTCGAGGCAACGGTCCCAGCCGTGCTGCTCCCAACCGTTGGAAACGCCCGAACGGGGACGGCATCCGCCATCGAGGCGCTTCAACTTAGCGGAGATACGGCGGACTGGCGATCTGCATGGCTCCTCACGTCCCCCGACCTCAACACCATCGATGTCGCGACGGTGATGCACTCGATTGGGCGCAACTTTCCAGGCGATTACGAGCTCGTGCTCACGGTAAGAGCTCCCGGGCTCGGGGTGCTTCAGGAGCTGTGGCGGCCGAGCGTCGTGAACGCGACACCCGAAGGGCCGTGGGGCCTCACCCAGATCACACGCACCCGCATGATTGAGTGACGTAAGCGAGAAGGTGGGCTACTCCTCGATCCGGATCACCATGCGCTCCACACCCGATCGCCGCCAGGATCGCGGCGATCCACCACGCGATCGTGGGCGAACCCTGAGGTGAGATGTCACGAGACGTAGCGATTGCCCACGAGCCGCTCGAGGAGGGCCACGTAGGCAGGCGAGTCCTTCTCCCACGAGTGATCCGCCACGAACGACTGAGCCGTCGCGACCCCCATTTCGCGCCGAGGAGCGTCGTCGATAATCGCCTCGACCTGGTGCGCAAGATCCTCGGGGCTTCCGGGCTCGTAGGTCCAAACGGCGTCCGCTGGGAACGTCCGGTCCACCATCGGCAGTCGCGACGCGACGACCGGCTTGCCCATCGCCGCGTACTCGTAGATCTTCGTCGACAGGCTGGCATCGGTGAATTGGTCGCGGCGCGTCGGCGCGAGGCCGATATCCGCGGCCGCGATCGCGGCCGGGACATCATCAATCGGGACCCTGCCGTGAAGGGTTACGGCTGACCCGATACCGAGCTCGGCCGCGAGCGAATGGATCATGGCCTCGGAGTCGCCCCGTCCATAGAGATCGAGGTGGACCGCGAGCTCCGGCCTCGCACTGCGCAGGAGCGCAACTGCACGAAGTGCGACGTCGAGCTCATAGGTCGGCGTCAGCGCGCCGGCGTAGGCGAGCCGCAGCACCCGATCCGCCATGAATGGGCGAACTGCCTGTCCGGCCGGGTCGAAGCGTTCGAGCGATGGAGTGTTCGGGACGATCGAAATCCGGGTCAGTCGAGTACCGAGTCGCACGAGCCGTTCGGCGAGTGCGTCGTTGACGGTGATGACATGCGTGGCAGCCGCGATCGAGGCTCGCTCCTGGAACAGCAGCAAGGCATGCACCGCTCGTCGCCCGGCGGAGGGGAATCGGCTTCGGAAGAACTCCGGCATGGCCTCGTGAAGGTCCAGGACGACAGGGATCCCGATGAGCCGGAGCGGTAAGGCAGCGAAGACCAACCAGTCCGGAAGCGTCGCGATCTGAATGATCGAGAACCGCCGTCGAGGCTCCGCCCGGACGAGAGCCGCGGCAGCGCGGACGAAGAACGCGAGGTACTCAGCGAGGTAGGTTCGAAGGGTCGCTCCCTGATGGCGTTGGACGTCGAGGCGATGAATGTGCACGCCGGCCAGCGAGCCTTCCGCGTCGTCCCCGGGCCTGCGCAGCGAGAAGACGTCAACTTGCCAGCCGGCGCTGGCCAACGTTTCGGCCTGTCGCCGGAGTCGTGGATCCTCCTCGTAGTAGCTGTGCGTCACGAGGGCGACGGACCGGGTCCGACGCTCGGTCATCGAGACGGCAATCACCGCGTCCGCATTCGCGCAAGCCGCGCTCGGCTCCGCCGCAGCCAGAGCCTGAGCCGCATCGGGAGGCGGTCCTTCAACATCCGATCATCCACCCGCTCCACGGGCATGCCAAGACGTCGCTGCAGCGCCATCTCGCGCACACGCGCAGCAGCCAGCCGAGCCTCGAGCCGCTCGATCCGGCGGCTCGACTCGATGCTGAGCCAATCTGGAAAGGCGGCTCGACCGACCATCACGGACGGCTCTCGATACGCCTCCAGAAGGCTGCCCGCGATCACGGCTGCGTCGTGCCGGTGGCCGACGTATGCCCGGCCGCGGGCGGCCAATGAGCGACGGAGGTCGACATCCTCGATCAGGCCGCGAAGACGACGATCGAGCGAGTCGGGGTCAACCGAGAAGATCGGCGCATCCGGGAACGCACGAGCGCTGTCGGCCTGGATGTTCGCTACCGCGACACGACTCGATGCCATGGCCTCCAGCGAAACGATCTCGTAGTCACCGGTGATGACGTTGTCGATCACGACGTCGGTCGCCTGGATGGCCTGCCGAGCAGCCTCGTGCGAGACCCCTTCGAGCAGCTGGAAATCAAACCGCAGGCCCTCGCCGCGGAGCCGGTCGATCGCCGCGAGGATCCGGTCGGTGCCCTTGGTCCCGCGACGGGAAGGGACATGGAGCAGTCGCGGAACGTCGCGCTGCTGCGGAGCCTGCTCGGGCCACTCGCCGAGGTCGATCGCCCGAGGCATCAGCGTCGCGTCGGGAATGAAGTGGAGGTAATCCGGCGAGACGACGAAGTTCCGCTGCGCGTACGTTCGGAACACCTCGATGACCTTCGTCGTGCGATCGTCGTCGGACGCGATCTCGGATGTCCGGTAATGGCTCCATGGGTTGGTCTCGAGATGGATCCGCCGGATCCGGCAATCGGAACCATGCCACGTTGCGAACACCCTCTTTCCGAGGATCCGGTACATCGGCAGATCCCAGAGCGGCGGCACCCCTCCCCAGTCGGCCGGGAAGAGTGATCGTCCAAAGTGGAAATGGATGACGTCGAATCGCTCGATCGCCTCGAGGAAGGTCCGCCAGAACAGGGCCGGGTCACCGGACCGTATGTCGATCGTGCGGTCGGCCGGGAATCCGAACGGATGCTGGTCGTACTGCCAAAGCTCAGCGTCCTGCCCGAGACGTCGCAGTGCTGCGACCACGGCACCGGCCTGATTGGCGGGGTTGGTCGGGGCGTGGAGGATGCGCATCGAACCGTCTGAGCCTACGCGACAGTCGACATGGGCAAGGTCACCATCGCCGCCCGGTGAGGCGACTATAGGTCTGGAGGAGGGTGACGAACTGATCCTCCCAGGCGTAATACGTGCGCGAAGCTCGGCGGCACCGGCTGCGCAGTGCGGCGAGCTCTTCAGGTGCCATGTCCAGAACCACACGAATCGCCCGCGCGACGTCGACGGGGTCGTCTGGCCGGCAGGTCACTCCCAGGGCACCGCCCGGCGTATCGAGCACGATCCCGCGCATCTCCGGAAGGTCGCTGACAACGACTGGCAGGCCGGCTTCGAGCGCTTCGAAGAGCTTGTTCGGAGTCGCGAGGCGATGATTCAGTGTCGTCCCCAGGATCGGCATGACCGCCACGTTAGCCGAGGCGATCCACTCAAGGAGGCGATCTGGTGGAACGGCGCCGATGACGTGCAACCGCCCGCCGTAAGAGGGGTCGACTGCCATGGCCTCGAGCGCCGGCCGAAGTGCACCGTAGCCAAGGAACACCGCGTGGACGACCTCCAGTCCCGGCACAAGGATGGCCGCAGCGAGCTGTTCGATTCCGCGGTTCGGCGAGAACCCACCGTGATAGAGGGCGATCTGGGTGTCCGCGGCGAGGCCGAGCTCCGCGCGGATCAGGTCGGGCTGGGTAACCGGTGCATCCCATTCCGGCTGGCCATTCAGGACGATCACGGGCGGCGGAATGTGCCATTCCCGGGCCAGCAGCGACGCCAGGTGATGATTGACGGTGACGACGGCTCCGGCCGCCTTCGCCCACGCTCGCTCTTGCCGACGGAACAACGCCCGTACCCATCGCGGGAGGCGACTGATGTTCGTGGTCGCCGCGTACAGATCCCTGACGTCGTAGATGACGGACGCTTTCGCCCGGCCGGCGAGTCGACGCGCGATCGGCAGGGCGAGGAAACCCATGGCGTGGTAGAGGTCCGCACCGTGGTCGTCGGCTTCGGCCCGGATCCGCTGTGCCCGAGCGCGCAGTCCAACTCCCGACATCCGAATGGCTTCGCCGACGAGCCATCTCACCCTCGGCTGCTTGTCGCTTCGCTCGGTCGCGACATCAGCCCAGCCGATGATGGTACGAAGCGTTCTCCGGGCGGCCCGAGGCAGCGGCAACGCCTCCTCCGCAATGGTCGGATAGCGGCTCAGCAGGACACCATCGGCGAACCGGGTCGCCTCGGCGGTTGGACCCATGGTGCGACCGAGGATTCGAACCTGGTGCCCCCGCGCGGCGAGGCCGTGAGCGATGCGCAACGTTCGAGAGTCGAATTCGCCGGTCGACGGGATGACGATCGTCGCGCGCTGGGGAACGGGCTCGAGGTCAGCCGTCACGAGCGGCCACGTGGCCAAGGTCCTCGTACAGAGCGACCAGGCGAGCCGACTCTGTCTCCCAGTTCCACCGAGCGTGCGCAGCGGCAAGACAGCGTTGCCCGAGGGCTCTTCGCTGATCCTTGGAGAGGCCGACGATCTCCCGGATTGCCCGTGCCACGTCCCGTGGTGATTCCGGATCGCAGACCTCACCCAGAGGCCCGTCCGGGTCGCCGCAAACTACTGCCCGGATTCCGGGGAAGTCGCTGGCAACGACGGGGCCCCCGGAGCCAATGCACTCGAAGAGCTTGTTGGGCGTCGACAGCCAGTGATTCAGGGTCGATGGCGCAATGGGCATCACGCCGACATCCGCGCCCTCGATCCAGCTGGGAAGCTCGAACGGATCGACGGGCCGCAGAACATGGATCCTGCCCCGCCACCTGGAGGACGCAGCGAGATCCACGAGATGGTCTCGCAACGGCCCAGCGCCGAGGAAGACAGCATGGACGTCTTCGAGGCCTGGCTCCAGCAGAGCATCTGCGAGGACCTCGACACCCCGGAATCGGACGAGCGCCCCGTGGTAAAGGGCGATTCGCTGGCCCGTCGGAATCCCGGTGGCGGCACGGAGCCTCGGAGCCGGTGATTCGAGGGGCGTCCATCGAGGCGGACAGTTGTGGACCACCACGGTCCGCTTCACGCCGTAGCGTTGGTGGAGCTCGTCGGCAATGCCGTCGTTCACGGCGACCAGGGCGTCGGCCTTCGCAAACCAACGGCGCTCGAGCCGGGCGATGAGCCGCTTTGCCCAGGCGGGTTGACGAGCCGTGGTGCCCGCCTCGAGGTAGAGCTCGTGGGCGTCATAGACGAGGCGGCCGCTTCGGGCGGCTGCCGCGCGCTGAGCGGCCGCGAGCCCGGTGAGATCGTGACCGTGCCAGATGTCCGCATCAGGCGCCGCTGCAGCCGCCGCGATTGCCCAGGCGCGAGCCCCAAGGTGCCAACGGATGAGCCAATAGATGCCCTGAGTGAAGTGCTTGAAAAGATCAACGAACTGAGCGAGGTTCGTCTGCCCCGGCCCTCGACCAACTGATCCAGCCCGGCCGCGCATGCCCGGCGCCTTGAGGGTGGTCGCCGCTCGTCCCCGGCGGCGGCCAAGGATGAATCGCCGGGCGCGTCCCGGGATGTGGACCCGCAGGATCTCGAATCCGTCGCGTGTCTCGCGATCGTCCTTGGCGGCCAATTGGTCCGTGGGCCGACCCACAACCGTGACCGAGTGCCCGGCCACGGTGAACGATGCGGCTTCGCGGAGGACCCGGGCGTCGGTTCGGACGTCATTCAGGACGAACATGACGACCCGGCTCATCGCCCAGGGCCACCCTCGGGGACCTGCGCCTGATCCGCGCCGCGCTCGTCCGTGCCAGTTGTCGATGCAGCGTGGGCGGGAATCTCGATGTTGAGCCGCCGAAAGATCTCGTCTGCTACGCGGTCGCCGATGACTCGCCAGTCATAGTCACGCTCTGCCGCCGCTCTCGCATTCGCGCCGAGTCGTCGGGCAAGTGCGGGATCTTCGAGGATCGGCAGGATCGCCGCTGCAAGGTCCTCCGGTCGGTCGCCCTCGGCCACGCGCCCGCAATCCGCCGCTCTCACGATCCGTTCGGCCTCCAGACGTGGGGTGACGACGACCGGCCGTCCGGCCGCCATCGAGTCGAGCAGCTTGACCGGAACAGCCACGTCCATGTACTCGTTCGCGGGATGAGGCACGACCATCACGGTCGCTCGCGCCAGAGCGGGCCCGAGCTCCGCGTATGGAATCGATTCGATCTCGATCCACGGGTCGGCCGCGAGCGTCGTTCGGAGCTCGTCAACATAGAGGCTCCCGACCCGGTCGGTACTGACCAGCCAGAGATGAAGACCCAGATCTGGGACGTTCGAACGCATCATCCGCGCTGCCTCGACGAGCGCCTCGATACCCCGGTTCGATGCCGCGGCGGAGACCATCCCGAGCGACGGTCTCGACGGGAAGCCGGCGGGTCGGACGTGGCCCGTGTCGGAGCCATTGGGGGCGACGATCACCGTCGTCTTGTCGAGACCCGCAAGGAGCGCGAATGAGGCAGACGGTGCGAGCCGCACCGGAAACAGGTCGAGGTTCAGGGCGAATCGCTTCTTGAGCTCGGCCGCCTGGGCCGCCGGAAATGGTCGTCCCAGCGCGGCAGCCTGGATCACCGGGTGATCGTGGACGTCGATGGCCGACGGTACGCTTCGGCGGCGAACGACCGGGATGGCGTCGACGGTCAGCAGCTCGGCAGTCGCGAGATACGGTCGAGGGCGCCAGGGGAGGGGCAGGCCGACCGCTCGTCGGATGCCTCTGGCCGCTGCGGCGGGGTCCCACAGCGCCTCGCTCACGGCTCCAGTCCGATCGGCCAGGGCCCCGAAGATATGGAACCGGCGGAGGTCGCCTCCCCAACGATGCCGCTCGGATCGCCCAAGGACGACCCACGCGACATCGGGATTCGGAGACACGGGCCGCAGTATATCGGGGTAAGCGCGCCAGCCCGATCGTCGATCGACGACACGAACCGGAGGCCGATGTGCCGTTCGCCCGGGTGGTGACGGCCGATGGTAACCTTCGCGACCATGGCACAAAGCGTCGAGGCCGTTCGGGCCCGCTACCGCCCGGTACGCCCCGGCCCGTTTGCGACGCTTTCCAGCACCGTTCGCGACCTCTACTCGAGGCGCAGACTGATCAATTATCTCGTCCGTGCGGACCTGCAGAAGCGCGGCGCAGACACGTTGCTGGGGAATATCTGGTGGATCCTGGATCCCCTCCTCACGATGCTCGTTTACGTCGTTCTCGTGACGATCATCGTGCGTTCGACGCGCGACGCGTATCCCCTCTTCATCTTCTGCGCGATCCTTCCATGGAAGTGGTTCGGTAGCAGCATCGGGGATGCCGTGACGTGCGTCACGACGCGCGAACGAATCATCAAGCAGGTCCACTTTCCAAAGATGGTGCTCCCTGTTGCAGCGACGATTGGGGGGGTCGTCAGCTTCGCCTTCGGACTCATTCCTTTGACTGTCATCCTCGTCGTCTTCAATCCGACCCATCTCTCTGCGTGGGTGCTCCTGATCCCGCTCGTTGCCGCCGTGCAGTTCGTCCTGACCCTGGCCGTTTCGATCCTGCTGTCAGCGCTGACAGTCTTCTTTCGCGACATCGGGATCGTGACGGGTCATCTGCTGCGAATCTGGTTCTATCTTTCACCGGCCCTCTACGGGTCGGATCAGATCGCGAGTCTCGCCGAGAAGCATCCGCAGCTGTTCATGCTGTACAACCTGAACCCATTCGCCGGGCTGTTCGAGTCGTATCGAAATCTCATCTACTACGGTCTGCCGCCGACCTGGAACCTGCTCGTCGTCGTCCTGGCCGAGTCGGTCATCCTGTTCATCATCGCGGTGCTCGTCTTCCGGCGCCTCGAACCTTCATTCGCGAAGGTTCTGTGATGGCCGCGGCAATCGAGGTCCAGGCGCTGGGCGTTCGGTACAACCTACGTCTGACTCGAAAGAACACAGTCCGCGAGACCTTCAAGAACCTCGGCAAACGGCAAGGGGGACCGACCCATTTCTGGGCGCTCCGCGATGTCTCATTCCGCGTAGATCATGGCGAATCCCTCGCGGTCATCGGGCCGAACGGCGCCGGTAAGAGCACGCTCATGCAGGTCCTCGCCGGAATCCTGGAACCCACAGAGGGCAAGATCCGGGTGAGCGGGCGCATCTCGAGTCTTCTCACGCTTGGTGCCGGCTTCGACATGGAGCTCAGCGGACGCGACAACATTCTCCTGGCCGGCGCCTTCATGGGCATGGATCACCAGCGGATGCTCGATCAGATCGAGGACATCATCAGCTTTGCCGACCTTGGTCAATTCATCGACGCGCGCATCAAGACATACAGCACGGGTATGAATGCGAGGCTGGGCTTCAGCATCGCGACAGCCGTCGAGCCCGACGTCCTTCTCCTCGACGAGGTCCTCGGAACGGGAGACCAGACGTTCAGGGCGAAGAGCCAGGACCGCATCCAGGATCTGATGCGGTCAGCTCGGGCGATCGTGCTCGTCACGCATGACATGAACTGGGCGGTCGAGTTCTGCAACCGGGCGATCCTCCTGGAGCGAGGTCATGTAGTCGCCGCCGGAGATCCGGCCCGGGTCGTGGAGATTCACGAGGAGCGTTCCAGGATTCGGGGAACCGGTGTCCAACCGCCGACCCTGGAGCCCGTCGTGGACTACGGTCTTGACGGCTCACCTGCGCCCATGCTCGTAGCCGCGAGTGGACGCCGCTGAGAGCACTGAGAGGGAATGTGGCAACGACCGTGGGTTCGCGTGGCGCACCCATTGAGGTTCTGGTCGTTGGCTGGTTCCCTTCTGCGGACGATCTGATCGCCGGGCGTTTCATCGCGGACCAGGCAACCGCCCTCGCGCAGACCGGCCGCGTCAGGCCGTCGGTCGTGAACTTCGAGCCGTTCTGGCTCCACGGCTCCTGGCACGTGCGACTTGGCGCCGCGAACGCGTGGCCCCGAGAGGTCCATCGGGCAGTCACGAGCGGCCTCGGCTTCCATGAGCAGGGAGCCAACGCGCCGGCTGGCATCCCCGTCTTGCGCCTCGGAGCACCTGCCGGCCGGACGCTGCTGACTCGTGCCGACAACGAGGCCGTCCATCGCGCGAGTTCGCTCTCCGCCGCCCTCGCGGCCCTCCCGCAGCGCGACTGGAAGCTGATCCACGCGCATGTCGGCTTCCCCGAAGGCGGGGCGGCCGCCATCGTGGCCGAGAAGCGCGGCCTTCCGTTCGTCCTGACCGAGCACGCGACGTACCTCGCGCGGCTGTGGGCGGATCCCATCGTCCGGCGTCGGTATCGGAGCGCGGCCATGAAGGCCCGGCGTTTCATCGCCGTCAGCCGCGTCCTCGCAGATCAGATCGAGACGGAGTTTCCGGAGCTGCGTGGCCGCATCGTCGTGATCCCCAATACGGTTGACGTTGCCGCGTTTCGCGTTGTGAATCCGGCCGATCGCGATCCCGACGAGCTTCTCTGGGTCGGCTACCGGCGGGCAATCAAGGGTATGCCCACACTCCTCGAGGCCTTTCGCATCGTTCACGATCGCCGGCCCTCGACCACGCTCCGACTGATTGGGCGTTCACCGACCGACGACGAGGAGGCCGAGTGGCTGCGGATGGCGCGAGAGCTCGGTGTTGAAGGCGCTATCCGATTCGATCCACCGGCGGATCGCCCGGCGGTAGTGGAGGCTATGGCACGAGCCGCGTGCTTCGTGCACCCCAGCAGCCGCGAGACGATGGGGGTCGTTGCCGCGGAGGCGCTCGCCTCGGGCCTGCCGGTAGTGGCGACCGATTCGGGCGGAGTCACGGAGGTGCTGGGATCGGAGCCCACGACGCTGGGGGCGCTCGTCCCTCGAGAGAACCCTGCGGGCCTCGCGGAGGCGATCCTGGCGACGCTGGAGCGTCGGATGTCGTTCGATCCACAGCAGTTGCGCAGATCGGTCGAGCAGAGATACGGCGCGCCTCAAGTCGCGCGCCGGCTGGCCGATCTGTACGAGGAGGTCCTGGCCGAGACATTGGTGAGCCGTCGGCGGACGCCAACCATCGGGGCGTCGAAGGCAGGGGGGGCGCGAGATACCCAGTCGCCGGTTGACACGATTGCCGCGAAGCCGAGCGCGATTGCCAACATCATCCTCCTCGCCTTCGACAGACCGGCGCTTGATCGAGCGCTGGCTCGATTCCCCGCATGGGTCACGCGCAACACGATCATCGTGAGCTGGGGAGACGCGATCCCGGGCTTCTCGAACGCCGAACTGATCGCCAAGCAGTTTGGCTCGTCGATCATGGGTCTGCTGACCGTCCCGCGACGTCCTGCGTTCTCCCGTGGATCACCTCGCGACATCCTTCTCTGGCCCGTTCGGCTGCTGCGTCGCTATCGTGCGACGCGTGCCCGCGAGGCCCGGATCGTGCCTGTCATGACCGCGGCCATCGACCGGGCCCTCAACGAAGCTGGTGCTCGCCCCGGAGCTCCGGCCACGATCGTGTGCCTGGGTGGAATCGACATATACCTCGCACGCCGGTTCAGTTCATCCGGCCGCGCGATCGTCGCACCCGGAGGGCTCCGTTGGTTGGGGGATCAGAGGTCAGATACGAGCCCCGCCGCTCAGGATTCCATCGTCGGTGCGGAGCCGCGCGCCAACTCTCCGTAGAGTTCGACAAGTTTCACCGACTCCGTCTCCCAGTTCCACCGTTCGTGGGCGGCCGTGAGGCATCGCCGCCGGAGATCGGCCCGAGCCCCATCGGGCAGGTCGAGGATGGACGAGATCGCCTTCGCGATCGAGGCAGGATCGGTCGGGTCGCAGACGGCGCCGAGGGGCCCAGCCGGATCTTCCAGGACGATTCGGTGCCGTTCCGGGAAATCGCTTGTGATGACCGGAACTCCGGCGGCCAGGCTTTCGAAGAGCTTGTTCGGGGTGCTTAGGTAGCTATTGAGATCAACGTGCAAGATCGTCATCACGTCGACATCGGCGCCGCTTACCCAGGCCGGCACCTCTTCGGGAGCCACAGGCGGAAGATAGTGGACGCGTCCCGCATGGTCAGCGCCGTTCAGGATCGGCTCGATGACGTGAACGCGATATCCCATGAACACGAGATGAGCGTCGCGCAGCGCCGGCGTTGCGAGCGCAGCGGCCGTCTCCTCGAGACCACGATGAAGCGCGAAGCCTCCGTGGCACAGGACGATCGGGGCGTCCTCGGCGATGCCGGCCGCCGTCCTGATCCGGTTCTCGGGTTGCGCAGGCGGGTACCAGCGCGGCGGGCAATTGTGTACGACAACGAGTCGCCGCGGCGAAAGCCGCCTTTCGAGCTCGCCGGCGATCGAGCCGTTGATCGTGATAACCGCGGCGGCCTGTCGAGCCATCCGCCGCTCCCAGCGCGCCATGACCCATCTGAGCCACAGCGGCTGCTCAAGCAGGCGCCCCCACTCCGTGAAGATCTCGTGGCTGTCGTAGACGAATCGCGTCCCATCTCTCTCGGAACCCATGCGGGCCGCGGGAAGCGCCTCCATATCGTGCGCGTGGTGCACGTCGGCGAAGGGTGCTGCGGCAACCGCGGCTCGGTCCCAGGACAGAATCGCAGCTCGCCAGTGCTTCACGTAATCGAGCCCGCCGAATGTAACCGGCCGACCCATGGTGCGGTTCACAAACGCGAACCAGGCTCCGCGAACCAGGATCCACGGGGTGGAGATGACGAGAAACGCGAGAACCACCAAGCCATGGTTCCACCGAGCCGGGCCCGCGACGAAGGACCGCCTCGCTGAGGAAACGCCGAGACCGATCAGCCGCCACGGCGCGCGGATGTACGTGACCCACCATGTCGTTTGCTGTGGAACCGCAACGCGGATGATCGTTACTCCGCCGTGTTCCTCCCGGCTGTTTGATTCATCCGTGCCGGCCGTCCCGATGATCGTGACGTGATGGGATGCCGCGGCGAGGCTGGCTGCCTCTCGCAGGACTCGTGAGTCATGCCGCACGTCATTGCGGACGTACATGGTGATACGCACTCGGTCACATCCGAGGCGTGCCGAGCGCGGCGACGATCGCCGCCGCGACGCCTGCAGGCATGATGCTGCTGCGTTCGGCCCGGGCTCGGGCCATCGACCGGACGTCCTCGCTCGAGCCCAGCTTCGCCAACTCGGTCATCGCCCGATCCTCGTCGAGACCGACGACAGAGGTCCGGCCGTCGGATTCGGTGACTGCCTCAAGCCATTCCGTGGACTGCCGGAGTACAAGGCATGGAACCCCGAGCCATGCGGCCTCGCGCTGGATGCCACCCGAGTCGGTCAGGACGGCGGCTGCATTGAGTTGGAGAGCGAGTGAGGCTCGGTAGCCCTGGGGTTCCAGAATTCGCACGTTGTCACCGAGCGCGATGTCTGTCCGGTCGAGAATCGCCCGCGTCCCGGGGTGCAGCGCAAGCACAACTGGACAGTCGGGGCGCGCGACGCGCCGCAGCAGGGCGGTCCAGAGCAGGATCGCAGCGGGGTCACGATTCTCCGCGCGATGGATCGTCGCGAACAGGTAGCCGCCGGGATCCAGAGCGAACCCAGAACCGGCCCCGAGCTCGCGCAGCAACATCGGATCCCTGATCGAGGGGAGGGTGGCGGCGGCAAGATCCCGCATGAGATCGCCCACGAGCACAACGCCGTGGGTCAGGCCTTCCAGTCGCAGGTTTTCGACGGCCGTTGGGGTCGGGGCAAATAACCATCGCGAAACGTGATCGACGAGCACCCGATTCAACTCCTCGGGCATCCGTTGATCGAAGCTTCGTAACCCCGCCTCGACATGCGCCACGGAGATCCCCATCTTCGCTGCTGCGAGACCGCCGGCGAGCGTGGAGTTCGTGTCGCCATACACGAGCACGGCGTCGGGTCGCTCGGCAACGAGAATGGGCTCCAGGGCGATGAGCATCCGGCCCGTTTGCTGGGCGTGGCCGCCGCTGCCGACACCGAGGCTGTAGTCGGGTCGGGCGAGCCCCAGCTCGCGAAAGAACGCCCCGGCCATTGCATCGTCATAGTGCTGCCCCGTGTCGATCATCACCTCGTGATGGTGCTGGCGCAGGGTGGGTTGGAGAGCCGCGGCCTTGATGAGCTGAGGACGGGTGCCTACGACGCTAACAATCCTCATCGGACCGTGGGAAGAACCCCAAATCCCCTGTACGCAACTCGACTGGGCAGCCGGAGAGTGCGGAGGCTGTTGCGGCCGTCGACAATCAGCCCGAGATCGGGGAACCAAGCTGAATCGAGCTGGGACCACATTGGATCCGCGGTCTGGGTCACGATCGCTTTGACAGTCGCATTCGTACCCCATATCCAGGGCGCCGCCCCAACACCGGCTATTTCGTCGGTCGACAGCAGCGGGTCATAGGCCTGCACACTGGCTCCGCGTTCGGCCAACCGCTCGATGAGCGCCAATGCCCGTGAGTACGCGAGCTCCTTCACGCCGTCGCGGTAGGTAAGGCCGAGGATGAGGACGCCAACCCCGGAGAGATCGCCCAGAACGCGCTCAAGGGCGCGAATCGCAACATCGACCTGCCCGTCGTTGATCTCCCGCGACCGCGCGACGAGGGTGAGCTCGGGCGCTCGGGACAACAGGAAGTGCGGGTAGACAGGGATGCAGTGGCCACCGACGCCGAGCCCAGGTTGGTGAATGTGGCTGTACGGCTGGCTGTTGGCCGCCTCGATCACCTCGAGGATGTCGACCCCGACGCGGTCGGCATAGCTCGCGAATTCGTTCGCCAGCGCGATGTTGACGTCCCGGTACGTCGTGTCGGCCAGCTTGGAGAACTCGGCTGCCTCAGCCGAGCTCATCGCCACGACCTCGGCGTCCAGGACGCTGTCGTAGAACGCCGCCGCACGGGCCGTGGACGCCGCATCGACGCCGCCGACGAGCTTCGGGTATGTCGCCAAATTCCGAAGCGCGGAGCCGCTGTACAAGCGCTCCGGCGAGAACGCTACGAAGAAGCCAATGCCGGCGCGAAGCCCCGTCCCCGATTCGAGCATCGGGACGTAGCGGCCGCGAGTATCGCCGACCGGCAGGGTCGTCTCGAAGACGATCGTCGTTCCCGCTCGAAGGCCGGGCACGATGGACATGACGGCTGCGTCCATCAGGCCGTAGTCAGGGCGCTGCTTCGCATCGAGCGCGATCGGTACGATCAGGACCACTACATCCGACCTGCCGGCCGCAGCAGCGGCGTCCGTGGTTGCGTCAAGGGTGCCGGCTCGGTGGGCATGGTCGACCAGCTCTGCGAGGCCGGGCTCCTCGCCGATATGCGATCGGCCCTCGTTGATCGAATCGACGACAGCCTGCTGTACGTCGACGGCGATCACGTGCCAGCCATGGGAAGCGAATTGAGCCGCGAGCGGCAAGCCCATCTTGCCTGCCCCGATTACTGCGACCGTGCCGACCGTGCCAGGGTTGCCGTCCCATCTGGTCACGAATTGAGCGGTTCCGTGACGACACGGATTGGGTTCAGGAACGATCGATCCGCCAAGAAGGCTCGCCGCCCGAACGCTCGGACGACTTACGACACTCACGCGGCCCCGATCTTCGCCCGAAGATCCGACATATCGATCGCTCGTCGCTCGGCAGCAGAACCGAGGAGCGCATTTGCGAGGGCCACCGCCCACGCGCCGTCGACCGCGTCAACCCGCGGGCGCCCTCCTACGCGAACGACGGAAAGGAACGCATCGATCTCCGCGGCAAGCGGCTCCGCGATGGCCACCGGGATGGTCGCGACGTCTCCGACAAAGTTGGGTGCATATCCGGCAATGAGCGTCGGGTGCGCCACGTCGGCCGCTTTCGTGAATGTAAGACTTTGGGTCAGGTAGTCCAGCTCGAACATGCCCTCCTCGCCGGTCACCACAAGCTGGCGCCGCTTCGTCGGCGTGAGCCAGTTGACGTCGAGCATGCCCGTCGCGCCTGACGGAAAGTGGAAGAGGCCGAACAGGAGATCCTCGTGGGAGGCATGGATGCGACGCGCCGTTTCGGCATACACCCGAGTCGGTCGCTCGCCGGCAACCCACGAGAGGATGTCCACATCGTGCGTGGCGAGGTCCACGGTGACCCCAACGTCCCGGATCCGTTCCGGAAAGGGGCCGGCGCGCCGGCTCACGATCGCATAGATCGTCGAGAGCCAGCCAGCCTCGAGGAGCCGGCCGAGCTCGATGACGGCTGGGTTAAATCGCTCTACGTGGCCGGCCTGGACGGGCACGCCGGAGGCGGACGCGGCTTCGACGATCTGAAGCGCGTCATCGGTGGTTGCCGCTAGAGGCTTCTCGATGAGGACTGCAATCCCGTGCTCGATGGCCGCGAGGGCCAGAGCCGCGTGCGCCGTGGTCGGCGCCGCGATCACCACGGCGTCGAGCTCGGCTTCCGCAAGCATCGCGATCGGCTCGGCGTAGCCTTGCGCTCCGGTCATCCTCGTGGCCGCATCCAGGACTGTCGCGACAGGATCCGCGACAGCAGCAAGCCGGACGTCGTCGCGAGTCGACAGGATCCGGAGATGGTTCCGGCCCATCGAGCCGAGCCCGGCCAATCCAACCCGCAGCGCGCGGTCACCGACGGGCTGCCACCGAGAGGTCATCGGCCGGTCAACGGGCAGCTGCCACCTGCTCACGGCCCGAGGTCGCCGCCGCGACCGCGTCCCGCACCGCGGCGATCACGATCCCCTGCTCCTCATCGGAGAGCCCCGGAAACATCGGCAGCGCCAGGGTGTGCGCCGCCGCGGCGTCGGTGACCGGGACGTCCGCGGTCAGGCCGCGCTCCCGAATATAGGCCTGTCGGTGGACGGGGATCGGGTAGTAGATG
>CAAGKR010207245.1_pt1 | contig 31623 bp, 27 predicted proteins | sample 2556971 | NCBI WGS metagenome assembly CAAGKR01 (sample SAMEA5207829, study PRJEB30636) | soil metagenome | biome: forest; feature: boreal; material: soil | place: USA | collected 2011-09 | depth 1 m | reverse complement strand
CCCCCCCGCCTCCCCCCCCGCCCCGCCGGTATCAGACCCCAATGCAACTGAAACAACCCCCGCCGCAACGGCCGCGGCAGATCCGCCAGAAGAACCTCCCGGTACCCGAGACATGTCCCAGGGATTCCTGACGGGGCCGAATGCGGAGTTCTCATTTGAGGAGCCCATGGCAAACTCGTCGCAATTAGTCTTACCAACGACCACGGCGCCTGCGCCGAGCAATCGCTCAATCACCGTGGCGTTGTAGGGTGGACGGTAGTCGCCAAGGATGCGTGAACCGCAGGAAGTTTGCATCCCCTTGACGCAGATGTTGTCTTTGATTGCGATCGGAATTCCGGCAAGCGGTCGAGCAGATTCCGCCCCCACTGAGGTCGCTAAAGACTCTTTCGCATCCCTGGGTGAGCGAAGCGGAGTCTCATCAATCTTTTCAGCACGGGATAAAGCTCCGGCGCGATCTATCTCGAGAAACGCGTTGAGCGATTCGTTAAGTTGTTCCGCGGCCTTGACCGAAGACTCGACGATGGCGCGCGCAGTCGTTTCGCCGCTTTGAATGCGCATCGTCAAACCTTCAATGTCTTTCACAATTTCCGGCATGGGAAAAGCGTTCGTTATTTCACGCCTACAGCGTGAACCCGCCCGCTAACGCAGGCGGTACTGACAACTGCTCACCGCTCAGTGCTTACCGCTTACTGATTGCTGTGTACTGATTGCTGTTTGCTTCTCATAACACTTTCGGCACGCGAAAATGGCCTGCTGCCGCGTCCGGCGCCTCGGCCAGCGCGATCTTCTGACCGAGCGAAGGTGTTACCTCATCCTCGCGAGAAGAATCTGCGCGCTCACCTTCGGGCGTGAGTCCCCCAAGGGCAGGTTCGACGTCGGTGGTGTCGAGTGCATTTAGTTGTTCGACGTAAGCAACAATTTCGGACATTTGCGGCGCAAAGATTTTCAGCTCCTCTGGCGTGATTTCCATGTGGGCCAGTTGCGCCACCTTTTCAACATCGGATTCGTTAATTGGCATTTTCTTCTATTCCTATTTGCAATCTCAGATTTCAGTTCTCAGATCTCAAATCCCAGATCTTAAATTTAAAATCCAATTTTCAGTTCCAACGCCGATTTTGAGATTTGAGATTTCAGCCATCAGAATCTTCCAGACGCCTCACACAACTCGTGGCAGCGCCGAGGAATGCACGCCGCAGTTCGACATCTGCTATGCATGCAGCAGCAGACAACAAATCGGTTGGAACCTTGTAATCAGAGTTTTCCCGCTTTGATTCCCTGGCGGGCCCGCGTAACTTCATTAACGTTTTGGGATCGATGCGCAGCTCGATGGACTTTACCAGCGCCTGACCCAAAACTGAGTTCAATCGAGACAGCAGTTGGCCGCGCATCTGCTCGAGCTGCTTTTTCCAAATATTGTCTGCAACGACAATCACGAGCGTCTTGTTTTGTAGTTGCACCGGAACTGCGTGATTGTTCAAGCCTTCACCGACGGCATGCTTCCACGCGGCGATGCAGGCAACTTCGGCGACGTCTTCCGAAGCGGCTGAGGCCTGAAGTATCGCCGGCAAGTTCTTTATCAGTTTTTCCATTTCATGCTGTCTGGGAAGCGCTGTTGCAATTCGATGGCTTCAATCTAAAATCGGAACTTGAAGTTGAAACGCACTTCGCTTGAGCCTCGATCTCTATTAACCTTCCGCAAAAAATGATTCCCGGAGTGTAGCGGAGAATTGTTTGGCGCGACAAGCGGGAGATGAAATTGATTAATCCAGACGCAGCTCTGTTGCGCAATCCAACGCTGTCTTTGCGTACCTTTGTGGATCTTTTGCGGTCTTTGAGGTTTCATTTGGTAGGCTAAGCAAAATCAAACAAGGGCGCAAAGGATCCACGAAGTAGGCAAAGAAAGACGCGAATCGTACATAGAGAAAAGGCGAGCTGGGCTGAAGTGTAGATAGGTATGACTGTGTGGAAAGAGAAAATCGTTCTTGCGTCGAAGAGTCCGCGCCGCGCGGAAATACTGACGGCTGTTGGCTGGCCTTTCGAACAAATGGCAGCCAATGTGGATGAGTCGCGCCTGGGATCTGAAGATGCCGCAAGCTACGTCAAGCGTCTTGCACGCTCAAAGGCCGAAACCATCGCAAAGAAAATTCCTATGGGTCTCGTGCTCGGGGCCGACACTGTTGTTGTGATTGAAGGAGAAATTCTGGGCCAGCCGTGCGACGATCAAGATGCTCGCAGAATGCTGAATCTCTTAAGCGGCAAATGGCATGGGGTATTAACAGGGGTTGCGCTTATGCGGGCGAGCCAACCGACCGGTGCGGTCGTTGCTCATGAAATGACCCGCGTGCGTTTCAGCGAAATGTCGGCCGAAGAAATTGACTGGTACGTTTCTACTGGAGAGCCCCTGGATAAAGCCGGCGCTTACGCCGTGCAGGGCAAAGGCGGGCTTTTTATCGATGAGATTCAGGGAGATTATTTCAATATCGCCGGCTTGCCCGTGCGGCGGATTTACGAAATGTTGCGCAAGATCGGGTACTTGTAACGCAAACTGTTAGTTTGCGGCGCGGAGTAAGTCACCACTTGAACCCGGCTTGTTTAGCGAACAACTTCAAACGCAAACTAACAGTTTGCGTTACTTAAAAGAGAACGCTGCCGCCGTCCACATTGATCGCCTGCCCGTTGATGCCTCGGCCTTGCTCCGACGCTAACAGCAACGCCAGCGAGGCCACCTCTTCGGGCGCGATTATCCGATTCTGCGGGCTCATCTTCTTGATCGAGTCCATTGCCTGCTCCGCCGACAGTCCCGTTTTTTTGGTAATGTTTTCGATTGCGCGCGTGGTCATGTCAGTGTCGACGTAGCCCGGGCAAATGGCGTTAACTGTTATCCCTTTAGCGGCGACTTCAAGCGCGGCTGAACGTGTTAACCCAAGCACGCCGTGTTTGGAAGCTGCATAGGCGGCGATATAAGGCGCGCCGGTTTTGCCGGCAATCGACGCGACATTGATGATGCGGCCCCAGCCGCGCTCTATCATTTGCGGTAGGGCGGCGCGCGTACAATAGAAAGTGCCACTCAAGTTGGTCGCGAGATGCCGGTGCCAGAGGTCATCATCCGTTTTGGTGAGTGGCGCGCTTTCAGCAATTCCAGCGTTGTTGACCAGAATGTCGGGACCGCGGCCGAACGTTTCAGTAACGCTCGCAAATAGCCTCTGTACACTCTGGACGTTTGAAACATCGCAAACTGTCGGGAGCGCGTTCGTCTGAAACTGATCTACTATTTCGCGCGCTACCTGCTGAACCTGCTCAAGTGTTCGGGCAGCAATCGCCACCTGGGCGCCCTGGCGCGCAAACGCCAATGCGATAGCGCGGCCAATGCCGCGACCGCCGCCGGTGATCAGCACGATGCGATCTTGAAGTTTCATATTGTAGCCACAGGGCTTGTCCAGGGCTTATTGCGGTATTACAGAACCGGGAGCAGTAGCCACCGGTCCTGACGACGACGAAACCCGAAAACCCCGTCGCTACCTCTCCGCGTTCTGACAAAAAAGTGAGTCAAGGGACACGAATCCGAGCGCCGACGATTCAGCGTCCGGTGAATTTTGGCGAACGTTTCTCCAGGTAAGCTCGCACGCCCTCAGCTGCGTCCTGCGATTCAAAGCATCTCATCTGTGCCTCAGTTTCATAACGGAGCATCTCTTCGAGCTCCGCGTCCTGGCTCATGTAGACCGCTTGTTTTGCGGCTCCCAGGGCAATAGCTGGCGCATCGCGCAAACGTCTCGCAAGCTTGCGAGTTTCCGTTTCCAACTCATCCGCTGGCACAACAAAGTTAAGTATTCCCAGCCGATGCGCTTCTTCCGCACTGATAGCTTCGCCGAGGAAAAACATTTCGCACGCTTTATTTGGAGTAACAAGTCGCGGCAGGAAATACGTGCCGCCCCAATCAGGATGCAGGCCCACCTTGGCAAAAGATTGGCTGAACGTGGCAGTCGTCGAAGCGATGCGAAGATCACAAGCGAACGCCAGATTGCAACCTGCGCCCGCGGCCGGCCCGTTAACGGAAGCAATAACCGGTTTAGTCATCTGCCGAATTGCCGTCACTACACGTCGAGCCGAACCAAGCAGACGGGAAAACTCATCCGAGTCACGCCGCTCGATCAGTTCCGCCATGGCCGCGACGTCGCCCCCGGCGCAAAAAGCCCGCCCAGCACCAGTAATCACTACGACGTGAACGTTTCGGTCGCTACCGGCAGTTTCAAGTGCTTCGGCAAGGTCGCGCCGCATGTGGCCCGCGAGGGCATTCAACTTCTCCGGCCGATTAAGCGTGATTGTAGTGATGCCGAAGTCTTCGGAAATGTTGATTTGGTCGTACATAAGAGGTGTGAATCGTAAATCGTAGTTAAAAGGATCCTCGGGTAAACATCCTAACTATTTACGATTTACGATTCACCATTTACCGTCCTTTGAATTGGGGTTTTCGCTTATTGACGTAAGCGTCAAGCCCTTCCCTGGCGTCTTCAGATTGGAACAGCTGCTGTTGCAGCTCGCGCTCCAAAGCCAATGCCGACTCGAAAGGAATCTCCGCGCCGGTTTGGACACTGCGCTTAATTCTGCCGACCGCAGCGGCCGCCTTGTTTGGCAAAGTGAACTGAGCTCCATACTGGACCACTTGCTGCATAAATTGCTCCGCAGTTTCCGTTTCGACAATTTGATTGAGAAGTCCCAGTTCCAAGCCGCGCTCAAAATCAAACAGTTGTCCTGTGGCCATCAATTCAATCGCTCTTGATTTACCAACTAGTCGCGTCAGACGCTGCGTGCCGCCCGTTCCCGGCAGCACACCGAGTGAAACTTCCGGCAGTCCCATCTTGCCGGCGCCCTTGCGGGCAATACGGATATCAGCCGCCATTGCGATTTCCAATCCGCCTCCGACGCAATGTCCGTTGATGGCCGCGATCACCAGCTTAGGCGTCTGTTCTAATCGCGACAGCGTTTCATTGGCGTGAAGGCAGAAAAAGTATTTGAAGGTTGGTGTCACGTTGGCGAGCATATTGATGTTCGCGCCAGCGGAGAAAAACTTTTCGCCCTTGCCCGTGATAACAATTACCTGGACGTTTTCATCCATACGCGCGGTGAGGATCCAGCGATCAAGCGCCTGCATCATCTCGTAGGTGTATGTGTTTGCGGGAGGATCGTTGAGCGTCAGAAAAGCAATTCCATCCTGAGCGCGATACTGAACCAACTCGCCATTTGATTTCGCTTTCTGAACTTCTGCTTCAGCTTCTGCCATCTTGAAAAGTCTCCGCGTCAATAATTAGCTGCCATCGCCAGAAAGAGAGCCGCGCCAGACACTAAAAGGCTCCAGCCTGGGTTTTGGAGGGAAGTCTAGTTCTGAAATTGGCAATCCAGCAACAAATCCATGCAGGAACAATCGCGTCACATTATCAACCAGTTCTGAAACTTTGAGCTTGCCCTGCGGATCATACCAGTTGTAAATCCAGTTCATCATGCCGAAGAGTGCATACGTCGCCGCGGTAAGATCAACTTGCGACTTGCCGGACTGTCCGTGCTGAATCTCTTTAAGAATCCTGCGAGCGAGCTTTGTATATTTGTCTTTCTTGGTTGAAACGTGCGTGTGCAAGTCGCCTGCAAGGGAATCGGCCTCATGCGACAGCACTTTCATCTCTGCCATATTAGCGGCAAAGAATGAGAGGTGGTTTTCAATGAAGATGCGCAGCTTGGTTAAAGGATCCTCAACGTCGCGCAGACGTTCCTCCAGACGTTCGAGCACTCGTCCGAAGCAATTGTCCTGAATTAGAAAAAGAAGTTCTTCTTTCGACTTACAGTAATGATAAAGACCAGCGAGGCTGATGTTTGTTGCGCGCGAGATATCTCGCATGGAGGTGGAGTGGTAGTTCTTCTCGGCAAAAATGCGCGCCGCATTGCGGAGAATAAACTCCAGCTTCTGATCATACTTAGTGAAATCTGTTGAAGAATTAGCGCTCATTAATTTGTAGGGGCAGGGCTTGTCCCTGCCCGCACTTTTCTTGAATAACGGGCAGGGACAAGCCCTGCCCCTACATTCATAGCCTTACGTATTCAAACTCAAACGGTTTGCCCTTGATTCCCGCTGCGGGCAGAGCGATCCAATTGGCAATCTTCCCGGGCTCGGTTACGGGATGCATCAAGCTGCGTACATACTCGCGATCCTCCATTGTCGGCAACCATTCTGTTTTACGTCGCTCAAACTCCTCGGTAGTGATCAGATTTCCTTCAATGTCGAAATAATGAGAGGCATATTCCCCAACGTGCCTGTGGAAATGCGGGTTCGGCAAATTTAGCCGCTCGCTAATTCCTTCATCTCCCAGCGTTTTGTTCCAGCGCGCAAGGCCTTTTTCACAGTCTTTGACATACTCGCCACGCAACACCTCGTTCAAGGCGTTGCGTAAAGGAACCTCGCGATCCTTGAGTCTTCCGTCCTCCACGACCTTCATCGTAAAGTTTTGCTCAGCGATAACGTGATCCTGGTATTGCTCTTGTTCTTTGTAGCGTCCCTTCAGACCGGCGGCGAAGAAGTCTGCGGAGTTTGAACTGATTTCCCCGCCGAAAAGATCGAGGGAATAACTGAACCAGAAGTTGATATGCTTCTGAATAATATCGAGTGGAATCCCGCCCAGTTCGCGGACATCGCCTTCTTTCATCAACTGGGCGGTGCGCTTCACCACGCGGTTGAGACCGGTGTCTCCGACAAACATGTGATGAGCTTCTTCGGTCAGCATGAATTGGCAAGTGCGCGCCAGCGGCTCAAAGCCCGACTCAGCCAGCGCCGAGAGCTGATACTTGCCGTCGCGATCGGTAAACATCGTAAAGCAAAAAAAGTTGAGCCAATCATCGCAGGGCTGATTGAAGGCTTCGAGGATTCGCGGCTTGTCGGGATTTCCGCTTCGTCGTTCGAGCAGCGCATCGGCTTCGTCCCGACCGTCGCGCCCAAAGTAACGGTGCAGCAAATAGACCATCGCCCACAGATGCCGCCCTTCTTCGACGTTTACCTGGAACAAGTTTCGCAGGTCATAAAGCGAAGGGCAGGTCTTGCCGAGTTGTCGCTGTTGCTCGACGGAAGCCGGTTCGGTGTCGCCTTGCGTGACGATGATGCGGCGGAGAGAATTGCGAAATTCGCCAGGCACTTCCTGATAAGCGGGTTGACCATGGTTGTCACCAAAACCAATCTTGGCATCCGCCGCGGCAGGCTTAAGAAAAATGCCCCAACGATAGTCTGGCATCTTGACGAAATCGAAGTTGGCCCAGCCGTCCGGCTCGACGCTGATCGCGGTGCGCAAATAAACATCCTTCTGTTGAAAACCTTCCGGGCCCATCTCCTGCCACCATTCGAGATAGTTTGGCAACCACTTTTCCAGCGCGCGCTGAAGCTTTTTGTCTTCACTCAAATTAACGTTGTTCGGAATGCGTTCGTAAAGGTTCATAATAGTTCTCGACGAAGTTAGCTACGCAGACACAGAGAAAACATTCAAGCAAAAAAGCCTCGAGGTTAGGAAGGCGGGTTTACCCCCGCGCGTTGAATGGCCCTCAACCCGGGCGGGGGCAAGCCCCCTTCCCAACCATGAGACTTTCTTTCTTAAACCATTTTCGTGTCTCTGTGCCTCTCTGGCTTAGGTCCTTTTGAAATCGAACTGTGCCTGCGTTGGCTTGCCGTAATTAGTTAGCGCGCCCTGGGGGCCGACCGCGTTTGGTCGCTGGAAAATCCAGTTCTGCCAGGCTGTCAAACGGCCATAGATCTTTGTGTCCATCGTTTCCGGGCCGGCGAAGCGCAAGGACGCTTCCATTCCGGTCAATGCGTCCGGAGACAATGAAGTTCTTTCTTCTATCGCCACGCGAAGCTCATCTTCCCAATCCAGCTCGTCAGGAACGAACGTTATCAGTCCAGCTTCGTCGGCCTGTTCTGCGTCGAGCGGTTCCTGGTGGGCCACCACTTCTTCAACCTTTTCAGGATTGGATAGAAAGCGAGACTGCAAACGCGTCAATCCGTTGCTCATCGGTAAGCTGCCCGCGTTCAATTCAGATACGCAGACTGAAGTCTGTGCGACTTCCGGATTGTTAAGCATGTAGCTGCGATCAGAGGCCAAAAGGAGTTCGAGTAGATTTCCTGCAAAGCAACTACCAGGCTCGACAATCGCGAAGAAGCTTTTGGCGGTTAGATCAAGCCGGCGCAGAACACGCGCCATGTGAAGCAGGATCTCGCGAACCAGCCAGTGGTCCTTATGCGCCCCGAGTGTCTTGTCAACCGCAAGCACATCTTCGATGTTGCCTTGAGTGCGAATGCATACCAATCCAATTTCCGGCTCGTTTACACGAAGATGGAGCAAAGCATTGTCAAGCTCGCGATAGGCTTGCAGAGGCCAGTAAGCATCGCCAAGCTTCTGAATGTCTTGCGGATCAGAAGGGACATCAGATTCAGGTCCCCGCAACGTCAGGTCTGCGTAACGCTGCTCGCGATTCAAAATCAAATTCACGTACTCGTATTCGAGGCCAGCAGGCTTAACTTGCACTTGGAGCGGATTGAGCTTTATCCCGTAGCGCAAACTGTTAGTTTGCGACGGCCCGCTATCACTCAAACTGACAGCCTGCGCGTCGTCACCACGCAAACTAACAGTTTGCGTTACACCGTTGGCAATTTGGCTTACGCGCGCGTCGATGGATTTCTGAAATTTGCTTGTGGGGAAATAATCATCAATCAATCCCCAGTCCTTAGCGCGTTTTCCCTTCAGCCCTTCCGCCAAAGTCGAAAACACGTCAGCCCGGTCACGTCGCACTTTTCTCTTGTCTACCAGACGAGTTAGACCGCCCGTACCGGGAAGCACACCGAGAAGCGGGACTTCGGGAAGGGAAATGGCAGAGTTGCCATCGTCAACGAGATAGATTTCATCGCAGGCGATCGCCAGCTCGTAGCCACCGCCTGAAGCTGTTCCGTTGAGTGCCGCGATATAGCGCCGGCCTGAATGATGTGAGTCGTCTTCGATGGCGCAGCGCGTTTCGTTTGTAAACTTGCAGAAGTTTACTTTGAAGGCGTGTGAAGAAGTGCCGAGCATGTAGATGTTTGCACCCGCACAGAAGATCCGCGGTTTTAGGCTGGTAATAACGACGGCCTTTACTCCAGGATGCTCGAAACGCAGTCGCTGTACGGCGTCTGCGAGTTCGATGTCAACCCCGAGATCATAAGAATTGAGCTTCAGCTTGTAGCCCTCAGCCAGAGTCACGTCTTCCTGAACATCCATCGTAAGCGTTGCAACCGCGCCGTCGATATTGAGTTTCCAGTGCTTATATTGGTCTGGGGACGTTTGAAAATTAATCATCAACACCTCTTGGAGAGTTCACTCGCGGGGGAGCTATTGCGCCCCTTTCGTGGGCACTTTATCGGATACCGCCTGGCCGTTCGAACGTTCGTTCGGGAGGGGAATATTAGCTGTGGACAGGGATTTCAGTCAAGTTTGCGAGCGGAATAAAGCGGCGAATACTGGCATCTCATTGATGGATGGCTTATTCGCGCCTTGCTTGACAGCCTCGCAGTTTGGCGCGTAGGGTTTTCGCTCCGATGCTGACGAATTGTGTTTCGGGTGATTTGTTATTTGAGTAAATTTGAGTATTGAAACAAGGAGGCGAATCTGTTCTGGTGAACGGCGCGGTCTTCAAAACCGTTAGTGAGACTGTGAGAACAGGCTCAGGTAGGTTCGATTCCTACACGCCTCCGCCAGCGAGGATTGGCGACTTCGGATTGCGGACTGCGGATTTTAGATTGCGGGGAGGAATCTATGAATCCTGAAGAGCTGAGGGCCCGAACGCGCGCATTTGCTCTGCGCGTTATTTGGCTAGCTGAAAGCCTGCCGAATACACCCACCGCAAAGGTAATTAGAAACCAGATGCTTCGTTGTGGGTCGTCGGTGAGCGCTAATTACAGAGCAGCTTGCAGAGCGAAATCAAAACCGGATTTCCATTTCGAAAGATGGGAACCGTCGAAGAAGAACAGGACGAAACGATCTACTGGAGGGAGTTGTTAATTGACGCAGAGATTGTGACGCGGGTTCGCTTAGCTGACTTACTTGATGAAGCTGATCAGATTCTTTCAATTGTGATCTCCTCAATTAAGACCGCTAAGGGCTTCCGGCACGCTAATCCGCCCTCCACGATCCGTAATCAGAAATCGTATGCGTGACTGGGTTGCCCTCAACATGACACCGGGCATCGGACCTCGCGCTGGTGCCAAACTACTCGAACGCTTCGGGTCTGCGGCGGCGGTTTATGCCGCCACCCGTGCCGAGCTTGAAAAGGTTCGCCTGCTGCCGGAGGCGGTCGATAGCATTGTTGCTCGCGATATGCACGATAAGGCCGAAGCCGAGATTGAAAACGTCAGGAAGCTTGGCGCCGAGATCTTGATTCTCGATGATGGTGTTTACCCGTCGTTGTTAAGAGAGATATATGATCCACCGATAACGCTTTACGTCAAAGGCGCATGGTCCGAATGCCTGGAACAGCCGTGCGTGGCGATCGTTGGTTCGCGAAAATCTTCGACGTATGGTCACAATGCGGCTTCGATGCTGGCGCGGGACTTGGCTCAGCGTGGCGTAACCGTCGTTTCGGGTTTTGCACGTGGAATAGATGCAGCGGCTCATCGAGGAGCTATTGAGGGCGGCGGTCGCACCGTCGCAGTGCTCGGCACGGGCATCGACGAGATTTATCCGCGCGATCATAAAAAACTGGCGGATGAAATTCTTGATAGTGGCGGCGCGATGGTTACCCAGTTTCCGCTATCGACGCCACCCGTCTCGGAGAACTTTCCTTACCGCAACCGCATCATTAGCGGGTTAAGTCTGGGCGTTATCGTAGTTGAGGCGGCGGAGTTTTCGGGTTCATTGATAACGGCTCGCTTAGCCATTGAGCAGAACAGGGAAGTTTTTGCAGTGCCGGGAAATATCACTTCGCGAAATTCCTTTGGCACTAACTACTTAATCAAAGGAGCGGGCGCAAAACTCGTACAGCAATGGCAGGACATTGCCGCTGAGATGCCGCCGCAAATCGCTGCGAAACTCTTACCGCCGCCGTTAAGTGAGAAAAAGAAGGAGAAGTCGATGGCGGATCAGCTTTCAATGGTGCCGCAAGGACTGTCGGGGTTTGAGCAATCAGTTTTCAAGTTGCTTTCCGCCGACAATCCTGCGCACATTGATGCCCTTGTGGATCAAAGCAGACTTACGATCCCGGATTTAACAGCCGCGCTGCTAACCCTGGAGATGCGCGACCTGATAAGGGCACTGCCGGGAAAGTGTTTCGTGCGCAAGATGTGAAAAACGGTGAATCGTAAATCGTGAATGGAAGTCCGTTTTGCGAAAGCGGTTTCGAAATCAGGCCAACCGACAACGGACGGTGGGGACTAAACGTCAACTACTTACGATCCACGATTTACTATTTACGAGAAGAAGATGGCAAAAAATTTAGTAATAGTTGAATCGCCGGCGAAGGCGAAGACCATTAACAAATACCTGGGAAAGGACTATCTGGTTAAAGCCTCGATAGGCCACATTAAGGATTTACCTTCCAAAGGCCTTGGAGTCGATGTTGACGACGATTTCAAACCCACCTACGAAGTTATTCCTGATTCTAAAAAGCGAAATAACAAGAAGATCGTTGCAGAGCTGAAAAAAGCGGCGAAAGAAGCTGATGCAATCTATCTTGCGGCCGACCCGGACCGCGAGGGGGAAGCCATCTGTCAGCATCTAATGGAAGAGATTGTGCCGAAAAGGCCCGCGAAGCCCCATTTTCGCGTGATGTTTAATGAAATTACGAAGCGCGCTGTAAACGAAGCTTTTGAACACCCTGGAAAGATCGACGAGAACCTCGTCAATTCTCAACAGGCTAGACGCGTGCTGGATCGTCTCGTGGGCTACAAGGTTTCACCGCTTCTCTGTCGCACGATAGGAGGAAGACTTAGCGCGGGCCGGGTGCAGTCAGTGGCGCTGCGCATGGTTGTCGAGCGCGAACGCGAGATCGAGAAATTTATCAAGACGGAATACTGGACGATATTCGCTGGTCTGGGTGCCCAACTACCGCCAGCCTTCGATGCCAGGCTTTTTAAGATTGGCGAACAAACAGTTAAGACAAGCGGGTTTGACCAGGAGACAAGGCGCGGCGAAATCTTGATAGGCGACGAAGCCGCGGCTAGCGAGGTTGTCGCTGAAGCAAACCAGCAGACCTTCGTAGTAAATGAAGTAACGAAGAAAGAGCGGAAACGTAATCCTGTCCCGCCTTTCATTACGTCAAAGTTGCAACAAGAGGCTGCGCGGAAACTAGGCTTTGCTGTAAAGCGGACGATGATGCTGGCGCAAAAGCTTTACGAAGGTGTCGAGATTGGCGCTGAAGGTTCGGTTGGATTGATAACCTACATGCGAACCGATTCGACGCGCATTTCGGAAGCCGCATTGAATGAAGCACGGGATTTCATCAGCGCGCAATATGGCGCCCCTTACCTGCCGGAAAAAGCAATTCACTATCGCTCGAAAAAAGACGCCCAGGACGCGCATGAGGCGATTCGTCCGACAGACGTCACACGCACGCCAGACTCTCTCGCAAGCTATTTGAACAAAGACGAGCTCCGGCTGTATCGCTTAATCTGGCAACGGTTCATTGCTTCGCAAATGATGCCCGCCATTTTCGATCAAACAACGATCGATATTGGAGCAGGACGATTTATTTTCCGTGCGACCGGCTCAGTCCAGAAGTTTGATGGCTTCTTAAAGGTTTACCAGGAGGGTCGCGACGAGAAGACGGAAGAGGATGAAGAAGCAGAACGCACGCTGCCTCCTGTCGAAAAAGGCGAGACGCTCGCCCTTAACAAGATCACCCCGGAACAACATTTTACCGAACCTCCACCGCGCTTCACTGAGGCTACGCTGGTAAAAGCTCTGGAAGAAAAGGGAATTGGGCGGCCATCGACTTATGCGGCAATCATGTCGACGATTCAGGAGCGCGAATACGTCGAGAAACTCGAGGGCCGTTTCCATCCGACGGAGTTGGGCAAGACTGTAAACGATCTGCTGATAGAAGGTGGTTTTGACGATCTCTTTAACGAGACTTACACGGCGCGGATGGAAGAGGAGCTCGATTCCATCGAGGAAGGAAAACTAAAGTGGACCGACGCATTACATGAGTTCTACGGAAAGTTTGCGAACGACCTCGATAAATTCAAAATATACGTTAAGGATATCAAGGATAAGGACACGCCCACCGAAGAAGTGTGTTTGAAATGCGGTACGCCGGGGATGGTACAGAAGTGGGGCCGCTTCGGTAAGTATCTCAAGTGCTTGAACTGTGGAGCGTCGCGAGATGCTGAGCCGAAGGCCAGTTCCAATGGCGGCGCGAGTGGCGCGGAGTCTACCGGCGTAGTCGAAGAAGCTGCTGAGCCCGAAGTTTGCGAACTATGCGGCAAGCAAATGCAGCTGAAGCGTGGGCGCTTTGGCCCATTTCTCGGCTGCACGGGTTACCCTGAATGCCGCAACATTCGCAAGATTGCGAAGAGTGGTGTGGCAGCACCGGCACCCGTACCTTTAGATGAAAAGTGTCCTGTCGATGGCGCTCAGTTGGTGAGGCGCTTCGGGCGTTACGGCGAGTTTATTTCCTGCTCAAACTATCCGAAGTGCAAATACATCAAGCAGGAATCGACGGGAGTTGCGTGTGCCCGGCCTGGTTGCAAAGGCGAAATCGTTGTCAAGAAGTCGAAACGCGGCAAAGTGTTTTATGGCTGTGCTGCGTATCCTGACTGCGATCGAGTTTATTGGGACAAGCCCGTCGCTGAACCTTGTCCCAAATGCAATGCGCCATTTCTGCTTGAGAAGACTACGAAGAAACAAGGCACCTTTCGTTATTGTGCAAACGCGGAAGAGTGTGGCTATCGCTCCAACCAGCCTTCAAGTGATTCAGCACCGTCGGTTAGTGTGACCAAAAAAACCGCAGGGCAAAAAAAGAGTTCGATCGTGCGCTAGTATTAGAAAGTTATTCAGCCTTGCAGAGATTTTTGGATATTCATTAAACCATATCAGCAATCCTTGTAGTCAATTCTAAAACCAGGAGAAACCATCATGTTGCGACGCAATGCGGCAGTAGTGCTGCTCTTTATCTTCCTAATTTCGCCCACCACTTAATCTTTTAGATCCCCGGAATTTCCGCAATTACGTGGCAGAGCATTTCGGCAAGTTCGAAAGTTCTCCAGCGACGTCCGGCGCCCAACCTTCGGCCAGCCCGGCGCCGACCCATCTCGTTACAAAGCCCGAGTATGAAAAGTTTAGTTCATACTTCAATCTCGACAACGGAACAGGAAAAATTCGGGGTGTCTATCTGCAAGGCAACGAGTCAGTCCGTGCTTTATTTCGTCAATGGCTAATGCCCTTCCGCGACATGGGAGCAGCAACTCTTTCTATCTCGAATACGGGCGGCACAGACCATTTGTCGTTCGATGCAATCGGGTTACCGGGATTCCAGTTTATTCAGGATGAGATCGAATATGACACGCGTACGCACCATTCAAACCAGGACGTGTTTGATCGAATCCAGGCGGACGACTTGAAACAGGCGGCAACAATAATGGCCGCGTTTGTTTACAACGCGGCGATGCGAGATGAGAAACTGCCACGTAAGCCCTTGCTCGGAAGATAAGAAGGAACGCAAAACTAGAAAAAGGTGCGGTCTATTCGACTCTCATCCTTTTATTAATTGAAACTGACCTTGTGGCCGCTATCGGGCGACCTGCTTTGATCAATAACAAACTGTAGCCAATATTGTCTGAGCTTATCGCGATTGGCTTTCCTGTAGGCGACATAATCGCGCACGATACCCTCGTCGGGCCGCGCGAGGAGAACATAGGCCTCAATCAAGCCCGCGTCGCTTAGCTTCATGAGGTTTTCGAGGGAGGGTGTTAGTTTCTTGATGCGGTTTTCTTTCATTTGGACCTGGACAGATTCCAGCACTCCCCTCAATGCGTCCACCTCTTCCGCCAGGCTATGCCGATAAGCGGACTCACTGGGATAGGCCTTGGCAAACTTCTCACTTCGGCGTCCATCCTTCTTGTCCATCCAGGCCGATCGGACGATTCCATACGTCATCCAGGCTGCTGAGCCATCATCATCACTTCCTTTTAGCGCCAGTTCATCAACAGTAATGTTGATTTCGCCCGGCTTCTTTGATGTGACGGCGGTTGGGATGTCGATCGTGGGATGGCTCAACGAAGCCATGTGACGGTCGGCCCATTGCATTAGACCAACACGCGCCGTGCGGCTGTATGGCTCGGCAATGATGGCGTCCACAAATCTGTTGCGCGCTTCATCGGTTCTTCCCTGGGCATCCAAAGCATCACCCCAGTAGCGATACGCCGTCTCTCGATTCGCATTGATTGCAATAGCTTTCGCAAACCAAACTCCAGCTTGTTGAAAGTGCTCGTTGCGAAAGCCGGGGTCACTTGAACCTTGCGCTTTCTTAAACTCTACATCTCCCGCATACAGTGCAGCATCGTAGAGCTTCGGATCCAATTCCAGCGCGCGCTTGTATGCGGCGATCGCGTTATCCATGTCACCGCGGACAAAGGCCTCTTCGCCTTCCCGAATCGCACTCTCGGCAGCTTTCATATCTGAGTAGGGAATGGCCGTCTCATCATCCCGGGATAAAGCATCGAGGGTCATTTGAATCAGGTTGCTGTTATCCCCAAGCGATTGAGATGTCAACAGGGTCTTGCGTGCCCGCGCCCGAGTCTTCTGGCGCAACGCCGGGTCCTTTTCGGTGGCAGACGTGGCGTAAAGCGCAAAACCCAGCCGCGATAAGATTGCTGGGTCGTTGGGATTGGCTGCCGCCACCTTTTCCAAAAGAGGCAAAGCGGCAACGAAGTTATTCGACTCATAGAGTGCTAGTGCCTGTTTCCGATCTGCCTGATCCTGTTGTTGAGCCAGTGTATTCACGGGCTCCCAGCAGACCAGCGCCAGGACTGCCGCCAATAAGCTCCTTGCGAAGACACTTTTCAGGGGTGAATTGTGATTGTTCATAGAGAACCTCTAAGAGCGTAGATTATGAATAGTCGGACGCGGAGCGCCTCAGTCTATGGTGGAGAGTGGACCGTGTCAACGCGGGTATTTCTTAACCATAACGCCCCCGACTTGATAATGAAGGAATCCAGAAGAAAGAAAGGCGAGCCGGTTTAAGGCTCGCCTTTTTCTAAGTCATTTCACTATTTCTAAAACTCGCTGGAGCGCCCGAGAGAAGGTTCATAGGATGCGACGCGACTTTCGTGACTGCCACTCATTGAAGAAGTTTTAGGCGAAAGGTCCACGCCAATCCATGTCTTGATTTTCTTCAGCAACGCCGGCAACACAACTTGCTGCGCGGTGGTTGAAAGTTCCTCGACCAGGCGGTCACCCAGCGCGCCCGCTTCTTTGCTCAAGCGTTCGTAAGCCGACGTATCCTTGAAGCGTTCGAGGAGTCCCGGACCATCGTCTTTGCCATTTGTCTTTGTAGAGTCAGTGCTGCCCGCTTCGTCGGTAACTCGCCGAGCCGCATAAGCACTCTGGCCCGCGTAGGACTGAGAAGTCGCGGAATACGAAGTTGGAGACGAATAGTCGTCATCGTACTCATCGTCTCCCATGAAGGCTGCGGCAATTCCATATCCCACAAAAATTCCTACGCCCGCAGCGCCCAGTGACCAAGCCAATGGCTGCTTCTTAAAATGTTCGCGCCAATCAAGCGCGTCTTTTACGGTTTCATATTGCTGTGCCACGTTTTCTTTAATCTCCGTTACGGTATTTGTAATGGAATCCCGCGCCTCTTCCATGCGACGCTGGAGCGCCTCTTTCGACGGGTCCTCGCCGTGAGTTTCGCGCGCACGCGCGAGTCCTAAAGTTCGTTCTTCAGCCATTGCTTATCCTTTCTAAGCTCCTCTACCGTTCGATCCGGAACGAGATTTTGTTTCGCCAATTTCTTCTTCATTGCCGAGATGAGTATCGTGCCTACGACGAGGTAAAGGAGACCAGCGGTTACAAACCCGATCGCGTACCTGGCTGGTTGACTCAAGTCTGTATTAGCGAAGAGCGTAGAAATTCCGAAAGCCAGAGCGACATTTAAAAGTGCAAAGCCGATTGCCGCGATGATTCCGCCAACGCCAATCATGATGCCGCCCCGCGCGTATGCATTAGCCTCTTCCTTCAGTTCGACTCTCAGCAAACTAAGCTTGGTGTCGAAGAGCTGCATCACGTCGTCTCCCAGACGACTAATTAGCGACGGAAGACTTTCTTCTGTCTTGGGTGTCAGTGCAGTTGAAGTTGCACCGGTAGCTGAAGCCGCCATCGTATATCTCCTTTCCAGCAATTGGCCGCCGCTGGGCGGCCCAAAGAACCCTTCTAACGCCTGCTGCCGCGAAGGATCAGCCCAACCAGCAAACCGGCGGCGGCCGAGATCAGGATCGCCTGGCCCGGATTCTTTCGCGCATAGTCTTTCGCGTTTTCTGTAATCTCTGAAAGGTCGGCATTTTGAAGCTCTTTGATCTTGTCACCGACAACAGTCATTTTGTCGCTAACGTAATCTTTGGCCTGGCTGGCCGCCTCAGAAATTTTTCCACCGTATTCCTGCGCCAAGCCGGTGGCAGTCGCGGCGCCGGTGCCAGTGCTCGCACCGGTCGTCCCCGTGGATGAGCGCTCGCTCTGCGAGCCGCTCGTTCCTGTTTGACCAGTCGTGCCGCTATTTTGCGACGTTCCAGGGAAATCGGTTGATGTTCTGTTCTGCGACATGCTCTCTTCTCCTTTGATGAAGTGGTACTAAAAATTCCCGAAAAAACTAAATCTAGTCAGAAGTTATCACTGACTAAAGAGCAAACTATGTGCCGAGTCCACGGTCAGCGCAAGTCCTAACCGTACGGCACGCATTAGCGCCGAAATCGTTGTTTGGAGCACTGCGCGTCTTGTTGTGAAAGGGTACAAGTAGGTATTGCTCAGGTCGGGAACAATACAACGAGAGGCCTCATCAGGGAATGAAAAGCGCCGTTGCCGGCGCAGGACGAATTTATCCTTGACAGAGCAAATGGCGTAGTGGTAAGTAAGTACTTACTTTGGCTAAGACCAGGTTTGGAGCCGCCCTTTTTTGAGTAAAGAAATAACAACCCGAAAAGCTGCGCCTGTAGCTGCGAATGGAGCAGCAAACGCAACTCGAATGACCGCGGAAGATAGGCGGCTACAGATCCTGCGCGTAGCGGTCAGTCTTTTTTCGCAAAGGGGCTTTGGCGGCACAACCACAAAAGAAATCGCCCAAACGGCGGGCGTTTCTGAAGCCATGGTCTTCCGCCACTTCGCCACTAAGCAGGAACTTTATACGGCGATCCTGGACCATAAGGCTTGTTCGGGTGATGCCATGAACCCGGAGGAGATGGTCGCCGAAGCGCTCAAACAAAAAGATGACCGTGCGGTCTTTGAACAATTGGCTTTAGGCGCTCTCGAACACCACGAGCGGGATCCGGAATTTCAGCGGCTCCTTCTTCATTCCGCGTTGGAAGGTCATGAGCTGGCGCAAGTGTTTTTTGAAAAGTTTGTGCGGCGCGTTTATGAACTGTTAGGTGGCTACATTACCGAGCGGCAGCGTGATGGCGCGATGATCAAAGTCGATCCGGCAATTGTCGTTCGCGCTTTTGTCGGCATGATTATTCACCACTCACTCAATAATAACCTGTGGGATCCCAAGCGTCGTTTGTTGAAGATTACCAATGAAGAAGCGGCAAAACAGTTTACATATATTCTCTTGAACGGAATTGGTGCGGGCAACGAATTGAAGCCTAAAAAGGAAAATGAACATAAACCGCCCGCTAACTGTTTTCCGAGAAAGAAATAGAGCCGATGTTATTTCCCAAGTCCCTGCAACTTTTATCTTTGGCGGTCATCCTGGCGAGCCTCGTACTTCTCGCCACTTCCTGCGGAGGCTCTAAAGCAAATGTCAGAAAAGAAGAGACGAATGCTTCCGCACAGCCGACCGTTGTGGACGTCACTACGGCACCGGCAATCGTGCGAGAGTTGCCCCAGTATTTCGAGGCGACCGGAAGTCTAATCGGCGATCAGCAAACCGATGTTGCCCCAACAATGGCCGGGAAAGTAGTGGCCGTTGGCGTAGAGCTCGGCAGCTACGTGAAGCGTGGCCAGATGATTGTCCGTCTCGATGATGTCGACGCGAAATTACGGGTGCAGCAAGCGCAGGCCCAGGTTGAACAGGCAAAAGCCGCGTTGCGCCAGGCCGAAGAGAAGGTCGGGATTCGCGCCGGCCAATCATTCGATCCCAACAAAGTACCGGAAGTTGTGAATGCTCGAGTAGGTTTGGAGCTTGCCGAGAAGAATCTGCGGCGCTCAGAGAAACTGATTGAATCAGGTGACATCTCGCGGTCTTTGTACGATCAGCAGAAGGCACAGCGCGATCAATTAAGAGAACAGTATGAATCAGCCCTGTCACTGGCGCGCCAAAATTACGCGGCCGTGATGACAGCCCGGGCAAACGTGGCGAACGCGGAAAGCCAGCTCGGATTGGCGCGGAGAAACCTTTCTTACGCGCTCGTGTTTGCACCCATTGATGGGTTTGTATCAGAGCGTACGGCAGACCTGGGCGAATATGTCTCTCCAAATGCGAAAGTTGCGACAATCGTGCGCATCAATCCCTTGCGTGTGCGCATCGATATTCCGGAACAGGCAATCCCGGTGGTTAATGTTGGCCAATCAGTATCCGTCACTACGAGTGCGTGGCCGGATCGAAATTTCAGTGGCCGCATTGCACGTATCTCGCCAAACGTCACGCCGACTTCTCGAACCCTGACAGTTGAGGCAGAAATCGAAAACAGCAGCGGCGTGTTAAAGCCGGGTCAGTTTGCAACCGTGCGAATCCTGCAGTCTCGCGCTCAACCTGCGGTACTCGTTCCAAGCCGCGCCGTGCGCACGGAATCCGGAGTCAGCCGGGTATTTGTAATTAAGGACGGCCATGCCCAGGAGCGTTTGGTTCAGTTGGGGCAAACAGAGGGTGACTTAGTGGAGATCAAAGGCGGCATTGCAGGCGAGGAAAATGTGGCCACGAGCAATATCGAACAGTTGAGCAATGGCACGGCGGTCAGACAGTAGTGCCGTGGTGCTTTAATCTTTGAACTTTGATCTTTGTGCGCCAGCGGAATCTGGAAGCCTGCGGCGTTTGGGAAATCGAAGCAAAGATCAAAGTACCAGAAACCAAGTTCAAAAACGATGCAAAAGCTAGCTGAAATCTGTGTCCGGCGTCCCGTATTCGCGACGATGCTCATTCTGAGTCTGACGGTCCTGGGACTCTTTTCGTACAAGTCATTGGGAGTTGACCTCTTCCCGAAGATCGATCTGCCGACGATCACGGTTACAGTCGTGAATCCGGGTGCGTCGCCGCAGGAAATTGAGACCGAAATCACCGACAAGATTGAAGGTGCGGTAAACACCATCAGCGGCATCGATGAGCTGCGTTCCACTTCTGTTGAAGGCGTTTCCCAGGTTTTCATCACCTTTCTACTCGAAAAAAGTCCGGACATTGCGGCGCAGGAAGTCCGCAACAAGGTTGATTTAATCGTCAACGATCTTCCGGTCACTGCCGAACAGCCCATAGTGCAAAAGCTGGATACCGATGCCGCGCCCGTGGTGCGGATCGCGGTTTCCGCCCCTCGATCTCCCCGCGAAGTTACCGATGTCGCGGATAAAAAAATCAAGCAACAAATTGAATCGATCAACGGTGTGGGCGAGGTGCAGATTATTGGCGGAAGAACGCGCGAGATTCAGGTGTGGGTCGATCCCGACAAGTTGCGCGCATTCAATGTCACGGTAGCGCAAGTGGCCGACGCCGTGCGCGCTCAGAATCTGGAAGTTCCCGGAGGACGGGTCGACGAAGGCACCCGCGAATTGACGGTTAGAACGATGGGCCGCATCGTCCGGCCCGAGGAATTTAATGATCTTATCGTCGGCAGTCGAGGGACTTATTCAGTCAAGCTCAGCGACATTGGCTATGCGGAAGATGGAGCGGAAGAGCCGAGAACGGAAGCGCGGCTTAATGGCGAACCGGCGGTGACTCTGGTTGTTTCAAAACAGTCGGGACAAAACACCGTGGCGGTTGCTGAGGCCGTCAAGGAACGACTGCAAGAGCTGCAAAAGAATCTACCACCAGGTTTCACGACCAAGGTCGTGGGTGACCAATCAATCTTCATCAAGGCTTCAATCGAGTCTATTCAGAAGCATTTAATCGAGGGCAGCATACTCGCGGCGATTGTTGTGTTCATCTTTCTATGGAGCTTTCGTTCAACAGTGATTGCTGCGCTCGCTATTCCCACGTCATTGATTGCTACCTTTGGCTTGATGGCGGCAATGGGTTTTACGCTCAATCAAATCACGATGCTCGCGCTGACGTTGATGGTGGGTATTGTGATCGACGACGCGATAGTGGTGCTGGAAAACATTTTCCGGTTCATTGAAGAGAAAGGAATACCTTCGTTTCAAGCGGCAATCGAGGGAACGCGCGAGATTGGCATGGCAGTTACGGCCACAACTTTGTCACTACTGGCGGTTTTCCTGCCCGTCGGATTTATGGGCGGGATTGTCGGCCGCTTCATGTCGTCTTTTGGTTTGACGTCTTCGTTCGCGATCGCTGTTTCGCTGCTGGTTTCATTTACGCTAACTCCGATGCTGGCAGCGCGTCTCATCAAGCGGAGTAATGATGCAGAAGAGGGACCGATTGAACGTCGCACGGAACCTTCAGATCATGGCTCAAAAGAATCGCGGTTCTATCGTCCAATAGACCGCACCTACACGCGAATGCTTTCCTGGTCTATGGCCCATCGCTGGGTGGTCCTCGTCGCCTGTCTGGTCGTGATCGTCAGCATTGTGCCGTTGTTCATGTTTGTCGGGAAAAACTTTTTGCCTGTGGATGACCAGTCTCAGTTTGAAATTAACGCACGCGCGCCTGAAGGCTCTACGCTGGCTGCCACATCATCTCTCGCCGAGAGGATCGCCGCAGACGTAAGAAAATTGCCGGGCGTTACCGACACGCTGACAACAATTGGCGGGGGCCAGCAGCAACAAGTAAACACGGCATCCATTTACGTGAAGCTGCAACCGCTTGAAGAGCGCAGCGTGACCCAAACCAACCTGATGCTGCGTACGAGGTCGGAAATTCTCGCTAAATACTTGAAAGAGTTTCCGGGCCAACTACGGACCAGTGTTCAGCAAGTAGCGGTCATCTCCGGCGGCGGCTTCCGTAACGCGGATATCCAATACGTCATCGGCGGCCCCGACCTCGATAAGCTTACGAAATATTCCGACGCGTTGTTGGCAAAGATGAAGACGATTCCGGACGTCGTTGATGCCGATTCAACGCTCATTACGGGCAAGCCTGAACTACGGATTGTTATTGATCGGGCGCGCGCGGCGGATCTGGGAGTTCGAGTGGCCGACATTGCGCAAGCGCTGAACACCCTTGTGGCTGGCCAGAAAGTCTCGACATTTAACGCCGGCACAGATCAGTACAACGTGCGTGTGCGTGCAATTGGCGAGTATCGCGCGAGTGTTGCCGGCTTAAACCGCATGATTGTTTCTTCTTCCAAGATTGGCTGGGTGAGCCTCGATAATCTGGTGCGGATCGAAGAAGGCACCGGCCCGTCGGCCATCGATCGGCTCAACCGGCAGCGGCAGGTGACGTTACTTGCCAACGTGAAACCGGGTGGCTCGCAGGCAGCGGTAATTCAAAAGATGAATCAGTTTGCGAAGGACGTGAACATCGATCCTGCTTACAGCACGGGTTTGGCGGGTCGTTCAAAAGAACTTGGCCGCGCGGGATATTACTTTATGCTCGCCTTCGTGCTGTCGTTTGTATTCATGTACATGGTGTTGGCGGCGCAGTTTGAATCGTTCATCCACCCGATCACGATTTTGCTGACGCTGCCGCTAGCCATACCTTTTGGCATCCTCGCTTTGCTAATTACGGGGCAGACTGTAAATATTTTCTCCGGCCTGGGACTGTTGCTCCTCTTCGGCGTCGTTAAGAAAAACGCAATTCTTCAGATTGATCACACGAATCAGTTGCGGGCACAAGGCATGGAACGGCTGGAGGCAATCATCCGCGCAAACCGCGATCGTTTGCGTCCCATTCTGATGACCACTATCGCGCTGGTCGCAGGAATGTTACCGCTGACAATTTCCAGCGGGCCCGGGTCGGGTACTAACCGGTCGATTGGCGTGCTGGTGGTTGGTGGCCAATCGCTTTGTTTGTTGCTGACGTTGCTTGCCGTTCCGGTTTTCTACTCTCTCTTCGACGACCTTGGCAGAAGCAGAGTTTGGGGATTCATAGGAGCGCGAGCGACTGGCGCATTTGGTTGGGTACGACGCAAGAGGGCAACTGCGACTGCATCGTTATTAAGTTTAATATCGAGGCAATAGATGATTAAGTTCGAGAAAATTTCAATGATGATCGAAATTTTAACTGAAAGCCTGCGGCTGTTAGTGACCGTTTTGCTATTGGGCATGTCAGTAAGTTATGCGCAAGAGATAAGCGCAACACCCGCTTCCACACCACCTCAGGATTTGCAGGTGCCCGCGATCGCGCCCGAGTTTCATCCCGACCAGAAACCCTTGCCCGAGCTTGGTCGCGTCGGGGTTGACATGGATCGCCAAAGGCCGCTTTCTCTTCGCGAGGCACTGGCGATGGCCCTTGAAAACAACAAGGACATCGAGGTTGAGCGGCACAACGTCAAGATTGCTGAATTTGATCTCACCGCCACGCGCGGTGCTTATGACCCTCGCTTAAGCTCTTCTTCTTATTACGAGCGGTTCGAGAGCCCAATCTCAAGTTTTCTCAGCGGCGGTTCAAACGGCGCAGTTACGCAGAGTGATTACACCGCAACCGCTCGACTTGAAGGTCTGGCCCCTAAATTTGGTGGCAACTACCACCTCGATTTCTCGTCCATCAAATTAACGACGAACAATCAGTTTACGGCGCTGAGTCCCCAGTATCCCACCGCCCTGACTTTCAGCTACACGCAACCTCTTATTCGTGGTTTACGGTTTGACAATAACCGCAGGCTGATCGAGATCGCCAAAAAGAATCTGTCGCTAACTGATGCTCAGTTTCGTCAACGGGCTATCGAAACCATTACCAGCGTGCAGCGCGCCTACTGGGATCTGGTGTTCGCACTTAGGAATTTGCAGGTGCAAAAAGAGGCGGTACGTGATTCACGCACCCAGCTCGAACACAACAAGCGACTCGTTTCCGAAGGGGCATTGGCGCCGATTGATGTTGTCGCAGCGGAAGCTCAGGTTGCAGGTTTCGAGCAAAGCCTTTTCAGCTCGCTGGAAGAAGTGTCGCGCGCAGAAAACAATCTGAAGAACCTTATTGCGGTAAACCGCGAGGCGGACCTTTGGAATCTCTCGATTGTTCCTACTGATTCGGTGGATCTTGTTCCACCCAAAATTTCCTTGCCGGAAGCATTGAAAGCGGCCATGGAGAATAGACCAGAGTTGCAACAGTCAAATGTTGCTCGGGACATCAATCAGATTGATCAGAAGTATTTTCGAGAACAGACGAAGCCTGCGATCGATCTCGTCGGCAGCTATGGCATGGTTGGTTTGGCCGGCTCGATTAACGGATCCGGCAGTAATCCATTTACCGCTTCGAGTGCACAACTGCGCGAGCGCGTTGACCTGCTATCGCAGCTAAACGGCCTTGAGCCTTTGCCGGCGCAGCCGCCGCAGACCATCTCTCCAAATTTGGTAGGTGGTTACAACCAGTCAATTCAGAATCTCCTGGGCAACCACTACAATAATTTTCGCTTGGGCGTGCAGATTAATTTGCCACTGCGAAACCGCACGGCGCAGGCCCAGTTAGGGCGCTCTCTGGTTGAAGGGCAGCGCATTGCTACACAGCGCGAACAACTGGAGCAGTTGATTCAGGTTGAAGTAAGAAATGCTTTGCAGGTTGTGCGCAGCGCCGAAGCGCGTTTGCGTTCGGCGGGTATTGCGCGACAGGCGAGCGAGCAACAGTATCAAAGCGAGCAAAGAAAACTCGACGCGGGGCAATCTACTGTGTTCTTAGTGCTCGAGCGGCAAACGGCCTTAACTACCGCACGCGGAAATGAGCTGCGGGCTCAAACCGATCTCAACAAGGCAGTCGCGGAATTGCAGCGGGCAACTGGTAATGCGCTGACGACCCACAACATCGTCGTGCGTGTACGCTGATCTTGCGCTCTTCCCAACCCGCACCACCGCACACGCGAGCCGAACGAAGCTTTTCAGCCCGTGACGCCTGCTTCGCAGTCTTTAAGTAAACCAGAGCCTACCGGGCAGTTGTCTCAACCGGAGATCCCACGCTATGGACCAAAAACAGTTTCTTGAAACCTGGGAGATTCATAATCGCATCAATCTCTATCTGCTCGACTCGTCGGAACCTTCGGTGCTTGGCAGCTTGTCGGCGTCCAAAGGACGAAACGTCGGCGAGCAGTTTGCCCACATGCATAACGTGCGCTTGATGTGGTTGAAGGCCGCTGCTCCCAATCTGTTGGCGGGTCTGACAAAAATCGAAAAGAAGCAAGCCCTGGATAAGAAACTTCTGCGCAAGTGGCTTGTGGATCGGGCGCGGCTATTAAAACGTTGCTGGACCAAAGCCTGAAGGACGGCAAGGTTAAAGGTTTCAAACCCCACGCAGTTGCTTTTTTGGGTTATCTCATTTCACACGAGTCACATCATCGCGGGCAAATAATCCTCTCGCTAAAACAGGCCGGTAAAGTTTTGGATAAAAAGATTCTCTACGGAATATGGGAATGGGGCGTGAGATAAAACGCACAGAACTGCGCGCTACCCGACTTTCTCAAGGACGAAAAGCGCTCCGCAGCAAGCCGCCAGAAAGAGAATAGTCGCAACGATATACCACGAAACCAATTTCGTAGTGCACGCTGGACATCGGACCCTGGCCCACCCCGCCCGTCTGCCACAGTTTGGACACCTCATATTGTTATCCCCAGACTCGCGTTTGTGAACAACCGTATAGGCATTAAGTATTATGTGCGCCGCGCAAAATACTTTAACACACCGGATCAAGCTCGTCTGTTTTGCCACTCAAACTGAACCAGGACGGGAATTTCAGCCTCGTGAGAGCTAAGAGGTATGCACTTTGCGAGTCTTGCGTTAAAGCGCGATGGGATGAGGCGCAGACTAACAGTTTGCGTTACAAGGAATTTGGCTAGAATTCCAATCGCAAGCCGTCAAAAGCTTCAATCGTTTCACCCGGCCAAAGCTTTTTTGCTTCCGCTGCAAGATCGATGCCATCCCACTCGGGATAAAGGTGACTCAACACCAGGTTTTGAGGCTGGCAGTTTCGCGCTAGTTGCATCGCATCAGATAATTCCAGATGCGTTTTGACTGGTTTGTGTTTGTGAAAAGAACATTCCATGAGGAGGAGGCTGGCGCCTTTGGCAAATTCAGTCAGCCCGTCGGAGTATCCTGTGTCAGATGTGTAGACCAGCACAGTGCCACTTTTATCCTTCAGGCGGATGGCTAAACTTTCCTTAGTGTGTGGCGTGGAGAACGTCTCTGCACTGAGCGCTGGCAAGATTTCAAAGTCGCTTCCCGGCTCGATCTCTATCAACTCCACAGGAAACGGTTGATTGAGTAGGCGGTAGTCGTTGGCTTGATCGATTGCCGCGAGGATCCGCTTAAAGCCTGCTGCGCCGTAGATGCCGAGTCTTTTGCGCCGCTCTTGTGTTTGAGGAGCCGACCTGGTTCCAAAAAGAAATGGTGCCAGACCGCCGAGATGGTCCAGGTGAAAGTGGCTGATCCAGATTGCATCCAGATTGGCCCAATCAAGTTGCTCTTCGGCCATGCGATGCGGGGCATCAGCGCTTATATCCAACAACAGATTTCCGCTTTCGGTTTCCAGCCAATAGGCCGCAGCGGCGCGGCTAGTGTGCGGAACGGACGTACCGGAACCCAAAACGACAAGCTTCATATAGTTGCGAGTGACCTTTCCAGTATGAGGCTACAAATAGCGTGATTCCGGAGTCAAACACGCACTCGGTAGTGTCCAGTTCGACCTCTTCTGTGTAACCTCAGTGTTCTCAGTGACTCTGTGGTGAATTTGATCCGCGAAAACACTCACCACAGAGACGCAGAGAACACAGAGGAGACACGGAGAAACTAAAATTAAGAACGCCACCAGGCACTTCATATGGTTTAGATGCGGGCCTTGCCCGCCAATGAATTGTTTAGACGGCGGACTTGTCCGCCAATCCGGGCGGCGGGACGAGTCCGGCCTCTAAACGATATTCGTCTTTCCAGAGCAGCAGACAATGCCCGCGGTCAAGATTCTGATTGCGATGTAGCGCCATTCAAACTTGACCAAAAGCGCTGCATTAGTTAAACCTCAAGTCGTCATGAGCGACTCACAAATCGAACTGGATGTCCTGGCAGTTTTTTCCCATCCCGACGACGGCGAACTATCTGTGTCGGGAACGTTGCTCAAATTGAAATCTCTTGGTTATCGAACGGGCGTGCTGGATATGACTCGCGGTGAGATGGGCACTCGTGGCACCCCCGAGATTCGTGATGCGGAATCGCTTGCGGCCGCGAGGATCATGAAACTAGATGTACGACTTAACCTTGGACAACCCGATGGGCACATCTGGCTGACTGAGGAAGCGCGCACGGCAGTCGTCCGAGTTATACGTTCCCACAAACCCAAGGTGTTGCTCACTACGCACTGGGACGATCCCCACCCCGATCATGCGAACACCTGCCGTATCGTGCGTGAATCGGCGCGCCTGGCCACAATGGAGCGTTACGACGAAGCAGGAAATCAGAAGACTGCGCGAATGCCGGCAATAATGCATTCACTCTTCTCACGTCACGTGGTGCCGTCATTCATTGTCGATGTGTCTGGCTTTGTCGAGGAGAAAATGGCGGCAATTAAAGCGCACGAATCGCAGTTTTACAATCCGGAATCAAAAGAACCGTCGACGAGGATTAGCGAACAAGGCTTTCTCAATCAAATCGAATATCGCATGCGTTACTTTGGTTCGCTCATCGGTGTTGCGGCAGGCGAACCATTTTACGTTCGCGAAGCGTTGAATGTTGACGACCCTGTTGCGTTGTTAACGAGGCCGATGAACATTTACTCCTGATTAGCACGCCAAAGTTTGTAAGAGCCGGGGCAAGCCCCTTCCTAACCCCAAGACTACGTGAGTTGAAACATAGGCCTTGAGTTGAGAGGCACCCAAGACAAAGGAAAATGATCAAGTTAGAAAGTCTCTGGGTTGGGAAGGCGGGCTTGCCCCCGTGCCGGAAAGGCGCGATCGCTCACCGCTGCTTGTCGCTAAGCAACGAGCGGGCGATGGAAATAAGAGCCGTTGCGCGAGGAGCCTCACCTTCAAAGCTGCGCGCAAGTTCGATCGCCTGCGTAGCATTCTCCTGTGACAGCGAGCGAAATATTCCATCCAAGTTGAAGTCATCAACCGTGCTGGTGCGCAGCGACGTCATGTCTTTTGTTGGCAGCCGCATCTCCAGCCCGCCATCCTCACCAGTAAATCCTTCGGCGGAGTTGGAGGCCTTGGCAACTTCCAGCATCGTTTCCCCGGAAAGCCGAACCGCAAAGAAGCAAAGTTAGGATCCTAAGTGTCGCAAAGGAAAAGCTTTGCCCTGTCTGCGAACCTTTGCGCACTTGCGGTTCGCTTTTGTTAGCGAGTTAGGTTCAAAACTGGATGGAAACCAGGCTAAAGCTAAACTCTAAAACGTTCTCAGACAGCAACTACTTCCAGCTCAGGATCGATCTCCTGTTTCAGCATGCCCTCAATGGCCATCAGTGTGCCGGTAAGCGAGCTGGGGCAACTGCCGCAAGCGCCCTGGTAGCGAATACTCAAGGTGTGATCCTTCAGACCCAGTACTTCAAGGTAGCCACCATCACCCATCAGTGCCGGCCGCACTTTCTCATCCAGTATGTCGTTTATTCTAAGGAGCCGCGGATCGTCGCTGCTTACTGCCGCGATCGCGCCGCCAACCGCGGCCGCCGCCGCTGCTGCTAATGCGGTTGCGCCGGAATTAACGGCCTCCGCCGCTCGGATGGGTACTGCCAGCGTAGGAAGCAGATCGTCCCAGTCGCCTTCGTCAGCCTTTTCGACTGTAATCATGCGGTCCATGTAAAACACAGAGACTACGTGGCCAACGTCAAATAACGACTTAGCTAGCGAATCATTTTGTGCCTGAGCGGCTGAACTAAACGAATGAGTCGTCCCATTACTGACGGCTTCTCTCAGAATAAATTTTACCGCGTTTGGATTAGGAGTTTCTTCGATATCACTAATTTTAGGCATTGCTCGATCTCCGTTTGTTTACCATCATCATGATGAATAACGATTTCTCATAGTTAGATGCTAATGACCATTATAGCGAGTTTGGAGTTGAAGTGCAGTCGCAGAGGATCAGCCCCCTGAATTTCGACCTCCAAAAGGTCTCAAAAACTCAGCGTTTTAACCGCCCTGGAACTATTGCCAAAGAGTTAAAGCGGACATATACTCCATGCCCTCACTTGCCCCCCCTTTCAATTAAGGTGAGCCAAGTTGAGATAGAGGCAGGCGATTGCGAGGGTCGCTTGCCTCTGCTTTTTTGGTAGACGGTCAGTAGTCAGTGGTCAGTAGTCAGTTGTATTCGTTTTAGTCCCCCTTGCTCCTTTGGGTTTTGCGAGAAATACTGATATTAACAACTGACTACGGACCACTGACTACTGACCAGTGACATTCGCAAAATGAACATCGGCATTACGGTCTATCCAACCTATGGTGGGAGTGGCATCGTCGGCTCTGAGCTGGGAAAGGAGTTGGCCGCACGCGGCCACATTGTCCACTTCATCTCTTCCTCTTTGCCCACCAGGCTCACGGAGCTCAACGAGCGCGTTCGCTTCCATGAAGTCGAGATGATGTCGTATCCGTTGTTTGAGCACCAACCTTACACACTGGCGCTCGCAACCAAGATGGCAAAAGTTGCGGAAACCGAGGATCTCGATCTGCTTCACGTACACTATGCAATCCCTCATTCGATCAGCGCCATACTCGCGCGTGAATCTCTCAAACCAAAGCGCTATTTGCCCGTCATTACAACACTGCACGGAACTGATATCACTCTTGTCGGCGCCGATCGTTCATATCTTCCGATCACTCGCTACGGTATCGTTCAATCAGACGGCGTTACCGCCATTTCGCATTACTTGAAGGAAGCGACGAAAGAGATTTTTCAGTTTGAAGATATCGAGGTCATTCCTAACTTTATTTGTCAGACTGATTATGCGCGGCATCCAGTTGAAGAGTTGCGATCCTCGCTCGCTCCCCAGGGCCAACCGCTGCTGGTCCACGTTTCCAACTTTCGCCCGGTGAAGCGACCGGTTGATTGCGTCGAGATACTGGCGCGCGTTTTGAAGAAGGGAATCAGCACGCGGCTGGTGATGGTTGGAGATGGAAGCGAGCGGACGAACGTCGAACACAGAGCGTGCTGTCTTAATGTCTACGACGAGTGTGTTTTTGTTGGCAAGCAACCGAACATTGTTGACTATCTTTCGGCGGCAGACGTTTTGCTTCTGCCTTCTGAACAGGAGTCGTTTGGTCTCGCCGCACTCGAGGCCATGGCGTGCGAAGTTCCGGTTATCGCTTCGCGAGTTGGTGGCGTGCCTGAGGTAGTAACGGATGGCGAAACGGGATTTCTGAGCGAAGTCGGCGACGTGGAAAAGATGGCCGAAGATGCTGCGCTGCTTCTATCCGATGCCGAACTCCGACGAGCAATGGGTCGGCGCGCGCGTGAGTCTGCCGTGGAGCGCTATCGCGCCGACATCGTTATCCCGCAGTACATTGGATTTTACGAACGGATTCTGGCTAAGAGTCAGGCGGCAATATCATGAAAAGGACACTTCTCATCTTCCCGCTTGTCTTGCAACTTTCACTATCAGGTTTTGCGCAACAACAGGACAACAGACAGAAGCCCAACGCCCCCGAAGTGAACCACAGCAGACGGCCCAGCCCGCCAATTCTTGCGACGAGGATGTGGTCAAGATCACTACGAATCTTCTTTAGCTGAAGTGGAGACACAATTGGAAATAGCTACTCGCCTGAAATATATTTTGCCAGGGCAATTGAAAGAACTGTTGATCGAAGTCAATTCATTAGGGAAGCATCTGTATGCTCTCCGAAATTCCCTCGGGCGTTTAGACTGAAACCCGATACCCGGCACGCGATACCTGCCCTTCTCTCATGCACTCAATCATCATTGGTACAGCCGGCCACATCGATCACGGGAAAAGTTCGGTCGTCCAGGCCCTAACTGGGAAAGATCCTGATCGCTTACCCGAAGAAAAGCGGCGCGGCATTACCATTGATCTTGGCTTTGCAGACCTTGATCTTGGCGACGTGCGCGTGGGGTTCGTTGATGTGCCCGGTCACGAGCGCTTCGTGAAAAATATGCTGGCCGGCGTGCACGGAATTGACGCCGTCGCACTGGTAATCGCCGCCGACGAAGGTGTAATGCCTCAGACACGCGAGCACTTCGACATCTG
>CAAGKR010002003.1_pt1 | contig 31624 bp, 28 predicted proteins | sample 2556971 | NCBI WGS metagenome assembly CAAGKR01 (sample SAMEA5207829, study PRJEB30636) | soil metagenome | biome: forest; feature: boreal; material: soil | place: USA | collected 2011-09 | depth 1 m | reverse complement strand
GCGTTGGTCGCAACGGCCGGCATCTTCCTTCCCGCCTTCGTCTTCGTCGCGGTCAGCGGATCGCTCCTGCCCCGCCTCCGCGCCTCGCCCACGGCGGGTGCATTCCTGGATGGAGTGAATGTCGGTTCACTGGCGCTCATGGCTGCGGTCACCGCCGAGCTCGGGCGCGCTGCGATCGTGGACCTCCCTACCGCCCTCATTGGTCTGATCTCGGCGGCACTTCTTCTCCGCTTCAAGGTCAACTCGACATGGCTGGTTCTGATCGGCGCAGCCGTTGGCGTCGGCGTTCACGTACTCGGAATGGTGCGGTAAGCCGGCCCAGGCATCTCTATTCGACTGCGAGACGATCCTGGGGAAGGGAATTTCGCAGACGGATATAGAGCGCTCCCTAGGGACAATGCCCACCTCACCCTGTCCACAGCGCGTCCATCGGCAAGGCGGAAATTCTGTCGCCCTGTGCCGTTCCGGGCGCCGCGAGGGATTCCGGCGTGGCACCGCGCAGGTTGGCGGCCAACCCCGAGTCGTAAGCAGGAAGCGCCCAGGCCGCGGATCGGTGTCGACGACGGTCTTGATGCCGAGGAGGAGACTCGGAAGCCGCTGCACCTCATCGATCGCCAGTAACCCCGGCCGCCCACGCACGAACCCAGCGGGGTCAGCATGGGCCAGGGCGCGCGTGTCCTCGTCGTCCAGCGTGACGTAGGCCGCCCCCTTGGACCTCTCGACAATCACGCGGACCAGGGTGCTCTTGCCGGCCTGGCGCGGCCCCACGATGGCGACAGCCCGAGTATCGGCGAGCGCGGTGGTTTACCGCCGCACCAATGTGCCTAGGGAGGGTATCGCTACGAGAGGGCACGACCCACCCTACAATCTCGGTGGCGGATTCGCTCCTAACCTCGCGCTCCGCGAGCGCCATCTGGTGCAAGGCCCTTACAGAACGAGCTCGCGCGCGTCCGGCACCTTCGGCACGGGCGAATCCAAGCGAACTACCCGCTCTCCGACATCGGCTCCGAGGCGGGCCGGAGCCGCGCCTTTCGATAATCCGACCACAAGATCGCAGCGCCGAGCGCTTCACCGACGAGAGTGACGGGTCGCAGAATCGTCGCCAGATGTTCGGTGAGGTTCCTAAAAGGGTAACTCGGGAAATGCCATCCGAGCATTGGCCACAATAGGCTCCGCAAGCCCAGTGAGAGGCCCACGACGTCGAGGGCGAGGTGGGTCGCCACCCCGATCGCCAGCGCTCGCAGCGCCTGGGACCGCGTGACCAGGGCGGCGACAATGAGCACCACGAGGAACAGCCCCGTGTGCGCGAACAAATGCGTCCCCGAAATAATCCCCCCCGCGGCACCGTCCTTTCCCGTCAGCCAGGCCCAAACATAATAGAGTGGCTTGTCAATCAAGTCGGGGAGCAGAACGCCGACGAAAAACGCTCGTTTATCGACACGGGAAAAGCGTCGATACGGCCGCGCCGCCATCTTCTTCCCGATGCCCACATGCCCGAGCACAAACATCGTCCAATCCTTCCAGATCGAAACGACTCAGTAAAACGCGACGTTCGCGACGCTGAAATTCGCCGCGCAGGCCCCGCCGTCGGTCACGCTCGGCTGCCCGCTGAGCTGCCACTGCACGGCGGTGATCGTCGTCGGGTCGAGCTCGGCGATCGGGACGCCGGCGCCGAGCGAGGTGAAGGGAACCATGAACGTCATCGGCGATGCGGTCGGGACGAGGGTGAAGGACGGGCCGTAGCAGGACGAATCGGTCCCCGGGCAGGCTCCCCGGCTCGGATCGTCGACGTGGCTCAGATCGCCGCTGAAGGAGGCGCCGAACGAGAGCGAGCAACCGCCGAGATCGCCCGAGAAATCGAACTTAACGCCCTTATACGCCGACCCGTCGATGCAGCTCGCGCTGTTGAAATAGAGCCCGACGCCCTCGTAGTTGTCGTTCGCCAGGATGGGCGAAACGAATCCTCCCGCAATCTGGATTCCGTTGCCGTCGGACGTCACGGTAACGGTCGGCGCGGTCTGGCCGCTGCCGGCGTAGGTATAGGAGCCCCAGCTGTCGGGGCCCGAGCCGAAGCTCAACTTCGTGCCGCTCGCCGTTCCCTCGGTCGTGATGGCGGGGCTCGACAACACGAGCCCGGGACAGACGACCGCTGCGTCCTCGCCGCAGCTCGTGCCGACAGCAATTCCCGCGGGGCCGGCGCCGCCTGCACCGCGGGCGCCGCCTGCACCGCTGGCGCCGCCTGCACCGCTGGCACCGCCTGCACCGCTGGCACCGCCTGCACCGCTGGCACCGCCTGCACCGCTGGCGCCGGCTGCGCCGCTGGCGCCTCCCACGCCGAGGCCGACGCTGACGCCGGGCTTGAGCATCTGCGGCCCGCTGGCGGTCAGCCGCTGCTCGTCGGCGTAGCTCCAGGCAGAGGCGGGGCCGGTGTCGGGGATCTCGACCGCCGCAATGGAGACCGCCGGCAGGATGTAGGTCGCGGCGGCCGGGGGCTTGGCGAGACCGGTCACTTGAAAGGCGAGCCCCACCGGCGCGGTGTTCCAGTTGGAGAGGATGACCTCCGTGGCGTCGTCGGCTTGGTTGCGGCTGGCGTGGGCGCTCACACCCGCGGGAACCGTCGGGACGGCGAGCACCATCGGCCCGAAGTGATCCGCGTAAAGTTGGTACGCGTAGTATTCCGGGCGCGGCGTGTGATCGGGGGGCAGGTCGATGATCCCGAGCGCCCAGGGAGCGGCGTCGCTGATGTCCCAAACGGCCGTTGTCCATAGGCCGAGCTCGATCGCCGTCCCGACGCTGTCCGCCAGCCAGAGCGCGGAGCCGACCGTTCCGGGTGAAGCGTCGAGCACGCAGGTCGTGGCGTCATAGACAACGTTCATCTCCGTGAGCGCGAGCGGCTTTGCGCCTTGATTCGTGGCAGTCAGGATCCCGCGGACCGACGCGATGACGGCGCGAAACTTGGCCAGATCGGCCTCGGCGGCAGGCAGGCTTGCCTGCGCGCCCTCGAACGGATAGCGGTGGATCGAGACGATGTCGAACAGATCGCCGCAGGTCTGGAGGATCGGCGTCAACCAGTCGTACATGCCGTTGCCGGCCTGGTACTTGTACGCCAGGTCCGGGCCGACGATTTGGATCGTCGGATCGGCGGCCTTCATCGCCGCCACGTACTCGGTGGCCGACGCGCAGAAGTCGTCCGTCGTGTAGCCCGGGATCGCCGGCAGCGTCGGATCGGTCAGCGAGCCTTGCGATTCGTAGATGTCGGGCTCGTTGCCGACCGAAAAATATTTGATACCGTACCCCTTGGTGATGTTTGCGTAGGTCACCATGGCCGCGGCCTCGTCGGCCGTGGGCGGCTGACCGCTGATATCGGCCAGGTGCGGCACCTGGATGAGCGGCTCCGCGCCGATCGCGCGCGCGTAGGTGACTGCCTTGTCGAGCGCGTCGTTGTCGAACGGATCGGGCGTGTTGGCGTCGTTGTTGTAGCCGCCGATCCGCATCACGGCAGGCGCGAGGGCTGCGATCAGCGTCTCCGTGCCGGTGACGCTGTCGCCGTAGGTGGGCATCCAGGTCCAGTAATTGACCCCCAGGGTCGTGGTGCGCGGGGTGCGGCTCGCCGTCGAGACAACCACGGGATTGATGGTGACGGGGCTGCGCGGCGAAGCGTTGCTCCCGTCGTCGCAGCCGGCGGTCCAAAGCGCCGCCAAACCAAACACGATCAGCAAGACCGGCTCGATAAGTCCCGCGAGACGCTGCTTTTCGATTCGCATCTCGGCGACCTCGAACGTAGGCCATCGGACCCCGGCGAGCAAGCGGCCCAAATGTCACGCAAATGAGACAGAAGGCCCATCGCTTCGGGGTAGGTTCTCCGATCTCCCGCGATGCATCGAGGCCAGGCAGCTGATCCGGCACCACCCGCCGAAGGGACGGCGGTTGACCTGTCGGACCCGGCGCTCTACATCAACCGCGAGACGTCCTGGCTCGCGTTCAACGAACGGGTCCTGAACGAGGCGCTCGATTCCCGCTGGCCCCTCCTCGAGCGCCTGAAGTTCCTTGCGATCTACGCCTCGAACCTGGATGAGTTCTTCATGATCCGGGTCTCCGGCCTGCATGGGCAACTCGAAGCCGCCGCGCTGGTCGAGACCAGCCCGGACGGGCTGAGCGCGCGCGAGCAGCTCACCCGCATCGGACAGATCATCCGCCGGCAGCTCGCCGCCGCCGCTCCGCTGCTGGCCGACGATCTGCTCCCCGCGCTGACCGCACACGGAATCCGCATTCGCGACTGGGAGTCGCTCGATGGAGAAACCAAACGGATCGCGCGCAAGTACTTCCGCCGTTCGGTGTTCCCCGTGGTGACGCCGCTGGCGGTCGATCCCGGGCATCCCTTCCCGTTCCTGTCGAACCTGTCGCTGTCGCTGGCGGTGGAGGCGCGCGATCCGGAGACCAAGGAACGCAAGTTCGCGCGGATCAAAGTCCCCGAGATTCTTCCGCGCTTCGTCCCGCTCGAGAGCCTCGACCCCGCGCGCCCCGGCGAAAGCTCCGACGGCCCCTCCGATTTCCTTCCGCTCGAGCAGCTCTTGGCCGCCAACCTCGATGACCTGTTCCCCGGCATGGAGATCCTCGGCACCTATCCGTTTCGCGTCACCCGCGACATGGACTACGACATCCTGGAAGAAGAAGCCCACGATCTGCTGTCGGTCGTCGATCGCGAGGTGAGGCGCAGGCGTTTCGGCGCCTGCGTGCGGCTGGAGGTCGCCGCCGGAATTCCGGATCGCGTCCGCCGCCTGCTGCTCGAGAAGCTGGCGCTCGACGAGGAGGACGTCTACGAGTCGTCCGGACCGCTCGGCCTCCGCGCGCTCATGTCCATCGCGCAGCTCGGCCGTCCCGCGCTCCGCGATCCGCCGTTCTCCTCGCGCCTGCCGGCCGCGCTCGAAGACAAGGCCGACATCTTCGCGATCGTCCGCAGCGGCGACGTCTTGCTGCACCACCCCTACGACTCCTTCAGCCCGGTCCTGAGCTTCCTGCGTCAGGCCGCCGAAGATTCCGACGTCCTCGCGATCAAAATGACCCTCTACCGAACCGGGGCCAACGCCGAGGTGGTGCGACTGCTCATCCGCGCCGCGGAGAATCACAAGCAGGTCGCGGTCTCGGTCGAGATCAAGGCGCGCTTCGACGAAGAGAACAACATGGCCTGGGCCCGCGCCCTCGAGCATGCGGGCGCCCACGTCTTCTTCGGCCGCGCCGAGCTCAAGACCCACGCCAAGGCCACGCTGGTCGTGCGCCGGGAGGGCGAAGGGTTGCGGCGTTACGTGCACCTCGCGACCGGCAACTACAACGAGGCGACCTCGCGGCTTTACACCGACCTCGGCCTGCTCACCGCGGATCCGGAGTTCGGCGAGGATCTGTCGGAGTTCTTCAACGGGCTCTCCGGGTTCTCCAAGAAAGCGCGCTACCGCAAGCTGGCCGTCGCACCGACCGGACTGGCGGACGCGCTGGCTGCCAAGATCGACGCCCAGGCCGACCGGGCGCGCGGCGGCCGTCCCGCGGCGATCTTCGCCAAGCTCAACGCGCTGGTCGACATGCACATCATCCAGGCGCTCTACCGGGCTTCGATGGCGGGGGTTTCAATCACGCTCTGCGTCCGCGGCATCTGCTGCCTCCGTCCGGGCATCGCCGGCGTCTCCCAGAACATCCGGGTGATGTCGATCGTCGGCCGGTTCCTGGAACACGAGCGGGTCTTCGTGTTCGGTCCCCCCGGCGAGGAAGAGATCCTGCTGTCTTCGGCAGACTGGATGCCGCGCAACCTGCACCGCCGCGTCGAGGTGATGTTCCCCGTGCAATCCGAGGCGCTGCGCGAACAGATCCGTCAGGAGGTGATCGAACCGGCCCGTTCCGACAATGCGCACGCCTACGACATGAATGCGGAGGGCGACTACGTCCGCCGTGCGCTCCCCATCGGGGAGCCCGCGCGCGGCGCCCAAGCCGAGGTCTTCGATCGGGTGGTGCGCCGCACCCTCCAGGTGGTCGCCAAGGCCTGATTCCCCGCCGCTGCCACCGCCGCCGCCCATCCCGTAGGCGTGAGATCGTTCAACCGGCGATCATTCGATCCGCGACCGCGCCGATGCGTGCAAGCGCGTCGCGCACATCGGCCTCGCCGAGATCGCGGTGGGTGACGAACCGAACGGCATCGCCGGACGGAGTGACCAGCACGCCAACCGCCCGCAGCGTCTCGATCGACCGGCCGATGTCGGACAAGCGAACGCGCACGATGTTGGTCTCCGGCGTCTCCAGATCGAAACCCAGCGCGCGCAGGCCGATCGCAAGCTGCCGCGCCTTGCCGTGGTCCTCGGGGATTCTCGGAAGATAGCCGAGCGCCACCAGACCGGCCGCGCCGAGGACACCGCCCTGCCGAACGCCCCCGCCCAGCATCTTGCGCAGGCGCCGCGCGGCGCGCATGGCGTCCCGGCCTCCGCAAACGACCGAGCCCACCGGTGCCCCCAGCCCTTTGCTGAGACAAACCTGCACGGTGTCCGCGCCCCGGGTGAGCGCATCCAGGTCGCAGCCGAGCGCCGCGGCCGCGTGCCACACCCTCGCCCCGTCGAGGTGCACGAGGAGCCCGGCGGAGCGCGCCGCCTGCACGAGCGCGGCATGCGCGTCGGGCGGCGTCACCGTTCCGCCGGCGGCGTTGTGGGTGTTCTCGAGGCAGAGCAGCCGGGTGCGGAGTGCGAAATACGGGCCGGCGGCGCCCGCGACCTTCGTCACATGCTCGGGCGACGGCCGACCCGGGCCGCCGTCCCAGGGCAGCGCCTCCGGCATACCGCCCGCGAGCCAGGCCGCCGTGCCGAGCTCGCTGGCCAGCACGTGCGCGGCAGCCGGAGCCAAGAACCGATCGCCGCGTTCGAGGTGCAGCATGAGCGCGATCAAGTTGCCCATCGAGCCGGAGGGAACCCAGAGCGCCGCCTCCATCCCGAGCAGCTCCGCCACCCGCGCCTCCAGGCGCGCCAGCGTCGGATCGTGGTCGAGCACGTCGTCTCCGACCTCGGCCTCGGCCATCGCCCGGCGCATCTCGGGCGACGGGCGGGTCACCGTGTCGGATCGAAAATCGAGAAGCTCCATGCCCAGGTTACAATAGCCTCGATGGTATCGTCCCCCCAACCCTTGCGTCGCCGCTTGCTCACCTCGCTCGTCCTGCTGGCGTCCGCGCTGGCGGTCACGAGCGCTCGGCCCGCCCACGCCACCGACGGCAACCTGCTTGCCGGCCGGAACCCGTCGCGTGTATCGGGCGTCTCGAACGTCGGGGTTCTGACCGACGGCCAGAGCGCGTTCGAGGGCGAGGAGTGGAACAGCACCGTGGCGGCGGTGTTCGAGTCCGATCGCGCGTTCGTGGAGTTCGATCTTGGCCGAAGCGTCAAGATCCGAGCCGCGTACCTTCAGGGCGACAACAACGATGAATACGTGCTGTCGATTTCCCAGGATCACGCCACGTTCATTCCGCTGTGGACCGCGGCGCCTCGCAGCGGGGCGGGTTTGCGCGACCGTTGGTCCGACCAATTGTCGGGCGAGGGGCGCTGGGTGAGGCTCGCCGTTCGCGGGGGAGATCAAGCCTACTCGGTCTCCGAGCTGCAGCTCTTCGACGAGCGGCCGCAGACCATGCCACCTTTGCTGAGGCGCGTGCCCGGACACAGTCAAGCCTCGCGCGTGCGAACCAACTTGCTCTATCTGGTCGCCGCCTTCGGGGCTTTCTTGTTCCTCGGGCACCGAGCGGCAAGGCTTTGGCACATCCTGATCGCGGCGTCATTGCCACTGCTGGCCGCCGGCCTGGCGCTCCACGCCATCGATAACGTTTGGCCTCTGGCTGCGCGCGAGGTGTCGTTCATCCGCGCCGCGGCCGCCGCCATTGCCCTGCTTGCGGCGATACGCAGCGTAGTTCTGGTCAGGCGCTGGCCCGCCCATCGCGGCGCGGTCACCGCCGCCTTGGCCACCAGCGCCGTCATGGCGTTCGCGGCCTTCTACAACATGGGGCGCCCGCAATTCTTCGATCACGCGCGGGGTCGTCCGGAGCTCGTGCACACCTACGACATGCGGGTCTACCAGCCGTTCGCCAAGTACTTCGCCGAGCTGCAATACGACGGGGTCTACCTGGCGAGCGTGCTGGCCTACGCTGAGGATCAGCGCGGCGGCTCGCTCGCGTCCCTGGGATCGCAGGACGTGCGCGGGCTGCTCGATCACCGCGTCCGGCACGTCAGCGAGGTGACGGATGAAATTCACGCGATCCGCATGCGCTTTTCGGACCAACGCTGGGCCGACCTCAAACGGGATCTGCGCTATTTCGAGGACGTGATGGGTCCGGAGTTCTTGTCGACTCTCACCGATCACGGTGCGAACGCCACGCCGGTATGGGTGTTCTTCGCGAGAATCTTGCTCGCGCACGGGCCCGCGTCCGAGGGCCTCCTCGTCTTCTCGGGTCTGGTCGACGGAATGCTGTTCGTCCTACTGGCGCTCGTCTTGTGGCGGAGCTTCGGGCTGTGGCCGATGCTCCTCGCGATCACGGTGTTCGGCGCCAACGATCTCTACATGTTCGGCACGAACTGGTCGGGCGCCACTTTGCGACACGACTGGCTGGTGCTGCTCGGCTTCGGCGCGAGCGCTCTGAAGAAAGAACGCTGGGTCGCGGCTGGAATATGCCTGGGCCTCTCGGCCATGATCCGATTCTTCCCCGTTGTGGCGCTGGTCGGCGTGGCGCTCCCGGCGCTGTGGGCGATCGGCGAGCGCTGGTGGCGAGATCGGAAACGGCCCGCTTGGAAGAGCTTGATTGAGGACCACCCTGAAACCGTTCGAGTGCTCGTCAGCGCGGCCGCCTGCATGATCGGCATGTTCTTGCTCACCGGCGTCCTCTATTCGTTCGCATCCTGGGTGAATTGGTGGAACAAGGTGACGCTGCTCAACCGCGACGTCGGCCTGAACGAAATCAGCTTGCGCGCCCTCATCGCCGGAGTTGACGCCAACTCCATGAATGCCCTGCGGGATCGCTTGGGCATCTTTATCGGCGCTGAAATCGGCTCAATCGCGTGCATCGCGCTGGCGGCCCGGCGCCGCCCGCTGCATGAAGCGATGTTGATCGCGATGCCGCTGGTGCTCGTGATCTCGAACCCGTCGAATTACTACAGTCACTTCGTGTTCCTCTTGGCGCTGCTCGCGAGCGTGGGCTCCTCCGAGCGCGCGGGCGTCGGCAAGCCCGCCAGCCCGAACGGCGCGACCAAGGCCCACTCGCTCGACGTTCCATTTCACCGCGTGGCGGCCCCGCTTCTGTCGCTGTGTATAGGCGGATATTGGGTGTCGCTCGATTCGGATCTCGAACGGCACTTCCAGGCTTCAACGGCGCTGTTGTTTCTGTCGCTCGGGTGGCTCTACAAGAACTTGTTGAGCGGAGCTCCGCAGACCGAAGTCGCACGGGCCGACTGAGCCCGTCGGGATGCGGCGCCGCCTTCTCCTCGTCATCCCCTCCTTGTCCCAGGGAGGGGCCGAGCGTCAGATCCTCGAGCTGGCCAAGCGCCTGCTCGGTGAGTTCGAGGTGACCCTGTGCACCCTCCACGAGGACGACCACTACGATTCGAGCGCCCACAGCGGCCTTCGTCGGATCGATCTCGGTCTCAAGAAGAAGGGCTCGATGGGGGCGTTCCGCGCCCTTCTGTCTCTTCTGCGCGAAGAGCGGCCGGCCTTGGTTCAATCATTCATGGACCAGGCGAACCTTTGGGCACGGCTTGCAGCGCCGCTGGCCGGTCACCCGCGCGTCATTACATCGGTGCGTGGACCGTGGATGCGCTGGAGGTACCTCGTGCTGGAAGGCCTGCTGGCGCGCACCGTGGGCGACGCCGTGATCGTGAACTCGCAGGCCACCGCCGACGAGATGCTCGACTGGGCCCGGGTCCCGCCGGAGCGCTTGCGCATCGTTCACAACTTCGTTGATTTCGACACCTTCCACCCCCCTTCGGAAGACGAGCGGCGGGCGGCGCGCGCGCGCTTTGGGCTCGAAGCCGAGGAGGTCGCTCTCCTGCTCTCAGGCCGCCTGTCGCTTCAGAAGCACCCGCTCGGCCTGGCCCTCGCTCTGCGGCGACTGCGAGCGCAGGGCGCGTTGCCGCCACACGTGAAAATTCTACTGGCCGGACGAACGCGCGACCGCTGGTACGCCAAGTGCGTCACGCCCGCTTTGCGGTGGGCGGGCGTCGAATCACACGTGCGGGCGCTTGGCGTCGTGGCGCCGCACGAGGTACCTGCCCTCTACGCAGCCAGCGACGTGCTGCTTCTACCTTCGCTGTGGGAAGGGCTGCCAAACGTCGCGCTCGAGGCCCATGCGTGCGGTCTGCCCATCGTGGTCACGGACAAAGCCAACGCCGACGGCGTCGTGGCCGATGGGGAGACCGGCTTCGTGGCGCCCCTGGAGTGGCGGATGCGCTCGTACGCGGACGCGCTCGGTCGAATCTTGACGTGCAGCTCCGCAGAGCGTCGGAAGATGGGGCGCAAGGGACAAGAACGGGTGCATCGCCTCTTCGATCCCGCACGCGTCCTGACGGAGCTCCTCGACATTTACCGGGCGGTGCTCGAAAATCGCGCCCTGCCGGGTGAGCCACCCCGACATCGAAAGGACCTCCCGGGTGAGGGCGTGCGCCATTGAAGGCGGCCGTCAGTGAATGCTCCGTTGCGGACGTCGTGCTCCGTCAGGTTGTAGCGTCCCTCGATCTTGCGGGTATCACGGGGCCGTCAGCCACCAATTGCCGCCGCCCCGCCCCGCGCGCCAGCTGCCCGAGATCTGGTGCACGCCGGCCTCGCGCAACAGGTCCTCGAAGGTCTTCCCTTTGAACTCGGGCGGAAGGGCGGCCTGCCAGCTGCCGGCGAATGACCCGCCGGTCGGCTTAACTTGTGCCCGCCAAGTTCCGCGCCAGCCGTGCGGCGATCGCCGCGCCGTCCAAGTCCCCTGCAACGTCACCTCGCTGTCGTCGTTGAGCAACGCCCACGAGCCGACGACGGCATTGGCCGATGAGGGCAGCGCCTGTGCCGACCAGATTCCGCGCAAGACCGCCGGCCCCGCGGTTGCGGTCCAACGTCCGTGCAACACCGGCCGTGGCTCCGCCGCCAGCACCAGGCCGGTCGCAACAACCGACCACATGACAACCGACCACATGACGATCGCGCGCTTCAAACCCCGATGGCTGTTGACCGCTAGCACCTCACAACCCCGTACTGCTCGGAGCGCGTCGTCTTGGACCGGGCAGACGTTGGCCCTCCATCTCCGCGAGGGGACGGCGGGGACTTCCGGTCAGGCGGCGAGGCGCTCGTACCGGTGGTGCAGGCCGCCGACCTCGGGTCGCGCCACGATCTTGCCCATGGCGGGCGGGCACACCTCCCTCGGCTCCGGCGCATCCTTGCTCCTCCTGGCGAGGAACAGCCCCCGGCCGGGACCCGAGTCGCACGCCTCGTTCGCGGCGGCGGTCACCGCGTCCAGCTTGGCGCGTGCGATGGGGCCCGCCCAGATCTTGCTGCATGACGATCTGAGGCCAGATGCTTGCCGTTGCCTTATCCAATGGAGACGCCGACGAAAACACCGACGCGCATCAGCAGCGTTCCTTCGTCTCACATGCCTTCGCTCGCGCCAGAAGCAGCTCGCGCTCGCGGGTGTTCTGCGCCAGCAGCGCCGCGCGCTCGAATTCCGTGCGGGCCTGGTCGGTGCGTCCGAGCTTCGCAAGAAGGTCGGCCCGGACGCTCGGGAGCAGGTGGTAGGCGCGCAGCGCTGGCTCCTCAACCAGCGCGTCGAGGAGCTCGAGCCCAGCGGCCGGCCCGAACGCCATCGCCACGGCGACGGCGCGGTTCAGCTCCACGACGGGCGATTGTGTCAGCTCGGCGAGGGCGTCGTAGAGCGCGACGATCCTCTTCCAGTCCGTCTCGCTGCCCGAGCGCGCTCGGGCATGACATGCGGCGATCGCGGCCTGCAGGGTGTATGGGCCGAGCGGGCGCGAGAGCGATTCCGCACGCGCGAGGGCGGCGAGCCCTCGGCGCACGAGGAGCTGGTCCCAGCACGAGCGGTCTTGGTCTAGGAGCAGGATGGGCTCGCCCGCCGGACCCACGCGAGCCCGGGCGCGGGACGCGTGCAGCTCCATCAGCGCCAAGAGACCGTGAACCTCCGCCTCGCGTGGCATAAATTCGCCGAAGATGCGACCAAGCCGTAGAGCATCCTCGCAGAGGTCCAGTCGCATCCAGTCATCGCCACGCGTGGCGGCGTAGCCCTCGTTGAAGATGAGGTAGATGACCTCCAGTACCGACGAGACGCGAACGGCGAGGTCCTCGCCACGCGGAACCTCGAACGGCACCCGCGCCTCGGCGAGCGTCCGTTTCGCACGAACGATGCGCTGGGCGATCGTCGGCTCCGGTACCAGAAAGGCACGGGCGATTTCGTTCGTCGTGAGCCCTCCAAGGAGCCGAAGGGTGAGTGCCGCCCGAGCTTCAGTCGATAGGACCGGGTGGCAGGCGATGAGGACGAGCCGCAGGAGGTCGTCCCCGACATCCTGCTCGCTCGCGGCCTCGATGTTGGGCGCACATGGATCAACACTCGCGGCGTCTTCGAGGGCGCCTTGCCTGCGCTCGAGCATCTGGTGTCGCCGGAGCTGGTCGATCGCACGGTTCTTCGCGGTCGCCATGAGCCATGCGCCCGGGTTGTCCGGGATGCCCATCTCGGGCCAGCGCTGGAGGGCCGTGACAAGCGCTTCCTGCGCAAGGTCCTCGGCGAGGCCGACGTCACGAACCATGCGCACGAGACCGCCGATCAGCCGGGCAGATTCGATCCGCCAGACCGCTTCGATGGCCGTGCGCGTGGTCGTCTCTGCCATCGCCCCTCACCGTCTCGTCGCGCTCACGACTTCCGCTGCCGCTCGACCTCGGCGCGCAAGCGCTCTTCCTTCGCGCGCAGCTCCGGCGTCAGCTCCTTGCCGAAATCCTCCCCTTCGAACACGGGGCGAAGGGTCACCTCGACTCCGCCATCGAACGGCGCGCGCTTGAGCCATTCGACCGCTTCCTCGATCGACTTCACCTGCCAGATCCAGTAGCCCGCGACGAGCTCCTTCGACTCTGCGAACGGCCCGTCGATGACGCTTCGCTTCGAGCCATCGAACTTCACGCGCTTCGCCATGGACGTGGGATGCAGGCCCTGTCCATCCAGCATGACGCCCGCCTTCACCAGCTCCTCGTTGAACTTCATCATCTTGGCGATGAGCTCCTGGCTCGGCATCTTGCCCGCTTCGGAATCCTTGTCTCCTGGGACGAAAACCATCACTCGCATGGCGTTGCTCCTGTCGATTTGAGGGGATGACTTGGTGTGCTTGCGTGCTCGGGCTACGGGCCCATGCCGGGGTCGAACATCGGCCGCACTTCGGACTCGCCCTCGAATCCGGGCCAGTGCTTTCGGTGCAGCTCCATGAACTCGGTGGCGATCCGGATCGTTTCGTCTCTCTACGAACTTGCCCATCGCCTCCATGAACGCCGCCGGCGGTGGAGACTCGCGATACTTCTCGGAATGGCGGATAAATGTCAGGTATTTCATGGCTCCTCCTTAGGTTCGATCAGGCGACGAACGAGCCGCGGCCGGATCGACATGCCAGCCAACCTTTTTTTGGCCGATGGAACGCTGGTCGCACGAAAGAGCTGTTCCTGAGGATAACCGGAACAAGCACGGGTTTGTCCGATCAGAAGAGTAGCGGGGCGTGATTTTTCCCGTATTCAGTGACTCCGTACCTGGCGGCTTTGGGGCGATCTTGATGCCACGGCGAGGCGCAGGGATTCCCTCGTTCGAAATCAGCGCGTGACACCGCCGTGGAGCTCGCGCGGATAGACGATCAACGTGACCTGACCAGCCGCCGCCCACTCCGCCGCGAAACCTTCACGGCTGTCGACACGCAGCCCGCCGGCCGGATCGAGCGTGAGGATGCGTTGGGTGCGGCGGCTCATTCCCACGACGACCTCGTAGTGAGGATAGGCGCGCCGGCCGTAGCGCTTCACCACGCCGACAAGGACGGGATGGCGCCTCTGGATCTCGCGATCGAGGTCGCCGAGCTGACCGGGAATGAGGAACGCCTGCAACCCCTGGCGCCGGGCGAGATCGCGGAGGGTGGCCGCGCGCAGGCCGCGCTCGGGCGTGGGAGGGTTGGCGCCGCTGAGATCGTCGCGCGTGACCGCTCGTCCCCAGTAGCCAAGAACCATGGCCAGCGCCGCCGGACCGCAGTCCTCGCGGGCAGCTTGACGTACGATCGGGACTCCCTCGATCCGCTCCCACCCCTCATCGGCGCCGAGGTCCGCTGGCGTGGCGTTCCGGGCGGAGCCGAGATAGCAGCCGCACACCAGGAGGCAGCCGACGAGCGCGAGCCGCGCGAAGCCTCCAGCGCTCAAACGAAGCGCGTCGTCGCCCACCGGAAGCTAAAGCTAGATGAGCAGGACGATGAGCAGGACGACCAACACCACGACCAGAGTTCCGCCGCCGAGGAAGACCACCACGCTCCCGCCCTGGAACTTCCCGAGCTCGGGAGCCGCCGCCTCTCGCGTGGCATAGTCGGCCGCATCGCCAGGTGCGGCGCCCACGGGCGTGGACCTGACGGGCGGCTCGCCCGGACTTTCGGCAACGGCCGCTGGTGCCCGAGGCGCGGCGTTGACGGTTCCCGCCTGCACGATGGAGGGGGCGCCGGCGAGAGCCAACAGCAACGCTGCTGCGACGATCCTCCTCATAGGACTCTTCGTCCCTGGATCAGGCGGATGAGGACGACTATCACCGCCAGGACGAGCAGGATGTGGATGTACCCTCCGATCGTATAAGAGGTCACCAATCCAAGTCCCCAGAGGACCAACAAGATCACAGCAATTGTCCAAAGCATCGTCTTCTTCCCTTCTGCAAGTCGTGGAACTTCAGCCGATCCTGGACATACGCACGGTCGCGCACCGAGGCCAATCCGAAAAACCCCTGTGGCCCGTCGGGGATTTCCCCTTTTCGTCGCTGAACAATCCTAAGAACACCCGTCGGAATCGGGAGAACCACTACGCGGGCCGCGGGAGCCTCCGGACAACACCGGCGTTCCGACGGCACTATAGCTCCGGCAGCAACGTGCGCTTCATCTCAGGGAGAAGACCATCATGACACCGCGGCTCTTGATACCGATCGTGGCAATTGTGTTTCAGGGGGCTTGCGGAACGACGAACAGCGTCGTGGTCGCGGTCCCCAGCCTGGGGGCGGAGGACAGCGCGGGGGCGATCCGAGCCGCCGAAGAGCTCGGAGCGGCCCACAGCCCCGAGGCCGCACTTCATTTGGAGCTGGCCAAAGAGCAGTTCGAACATGCCCGCAAGTTGACCAGCGCGGACGACCGGCCCCAAGCGACGCTATTGCTTCTGCGAGCTCGGGCCGACGCCGACCTGGCGCTGGCCCTGACCCGGGAGAGCAACGAGAAGCTCGAGGCCCAAGCGGCGCTCGACAAGGTGAAGGCGCTGAACGATTCGCTTCAACAGGTCAATTAACGAGGGGACGGTCATGAAAACTTTGGATGGAATTCATCAGTCGCGATTGGCCCAGCTGTTTTTCGTGACGACGATGTTCGCCAGCGCGTGTGCCACGGTTACCCCGATCGAATTGACCAACGCGCGAGTCGCCTATGCGCGCGCCAGCAGCGGTCCTGCGGCTCAACTTCTGCCGGCCGATCTCCATAAGGCAAGGGTCGTCCTCGACACCGCGGAGAAGTCGTTTGTCGACGAGAAGGCCTCGCAAAATACCATCGACCTGGCCTACATCGCCGACCGGACCATCCAGACGGTCGAAGCACAGGCCAGAGCCGCCCTCGCGGAACAGACGGTCACCAAGGCGAAGCAAGACTATCAAGATAAGCAGGCACAGAGCGCGAAAAAGACCCAGGCCACGCTGGTTAAGACCCGCCAGCAGCTTACCGACGCGCAGCGCGGGCAAGCCCAGGAAGCGGAACAGGTGGGCGTGGAGCGGGCGGCCCGCGACGAGGCCGACACGAAGGCTGCCGCGTCCGAACAGAGGGCGCTGGCCTCCGAGCAAAAGACGACCGAGGCGAATGATGCGCTTGCCAAGCTGGCGGCGAAGGACGAGGAGCGCGGCAGGGTCATCACCCTCTCGGGCGGGGTACTGTTCCGCTCCAACGATGCCACGCTCCTGCCCGGGGCCGAGACGCGTCTCGATGAGGTGGCCGTTGCTCTCATCGCGAACGGACAACCGGTGGGCATCGAAGGATATACCGACTCCAGGGGTTCGCAGTCCCGAAACATGGATCTCTCGCAGCGACGCGCGGAATCGGTGCGGAGCTACCTGATCGCGCGGGGACTCTCCGCCGACCAGGTCGTGGCGAAGGGGATGGGATCGGATCGTCCGATCGCCGACAACTCCAGCGCCGAGGGACGGGCCAACAACCGACGCGTCGAGATCGTGGTCGCCAAATCTGGTCCCAAGACGAATTGAAAGCCCGACGTGCGTGCTCGCCGGACTCGATCGAGTGGGGAGCGAATCGGAGGCGAATTTTAGGGCGCCTCGCCTCGGGCGGCGCATAGTATTCAGGGCTTTGGCGCATAGTACTCAGGGCTTTTGATGATAACAGAGATGATGACAGACGAGACGGTCGAGGCTGGATGGTCGGACGCGCAAACCGATTGTCGCCGCGTGTTCGAGGAGAACAACCAGCCCATGTGGATCCTCGACGGGCTGGAGGTGGTGGACGTCAACCGGGCCGCGATGCTTCACTACGGTTACTCGCGGGACCAGTTTCTCGCGATGACCATCGACGATCTCTCGGTCGAAAAGCCGCCCGTGGCCAAGGTCGCCCGGAACCCGCGCGCGGTCTGGCGACATCGGCGGAAGGACGGATCGTTCATCGACGTGGAGATCACCTCGTTCGCGGTTACCTTCCGCGGGCGGCCGGCTTCGCTGGCCTCCATTCTCGACGTCACGTATCGACGGCGGACCGAGGCCCAAACACGGTATCTCGATCTCTTGCTGGCGACCGTCACAGACGCGGTGGTCGCGAGCGACGAAAAATTCATCCTCACAGGATGGAACGCCGCCGCCGAATCGACCTACGGACGACGGGCGGACGAGGTGCTCGGGCAGCCGGACGCGCTGGTGTTCCGAACCGACTTCGTGGGCGTCGAACGCGCGGAGGCGATCAAGCGGCTGATCGACACTGGGCGTTTCCAGGGCGAGCTGACGCACCGTCGTGGCGACGGAAAGCGCATCCACATCGAATCGCGCGCCGCCGCCTTCTTCGACAGCGATGGCAAACGACTCGGTTACGTGAGCGTCAACCGCGACATCACGGAGCGCAGGTACGCCGAGGAGACCATCCGCGCGCTGCTCAACGACGTGCTCACGGCCCAGGAGGCGGAGCGTCGACGAATCGCCCGCGAGCTGCACGATGAGACGGCCCAGACCCTGACGTCGCTCCTGGTCGGCCTCCGGGCGGTCGAGGAGTCGCAGGAGCTCGGTCAAGCGCTGGGGGCGGCGAGCACACTGCGCGGGTTGGTGTCGGCCGCCCTGGAAGGCGTTCAGCGCATGGCCCGGGGGCTCCGTCCGAGCGTGCTCGACGATCTGGGGCTCGAGGAGGCGCTCGAACGGTTGGGCGCCGACGTGAGTCGCGCGCAGGGATTCGTGGTCGACCTCCACGTCGCCGGCCCGCGCCTGCCGCGTCTTCCCGAAGCGCTCGAGATCACGCTCTACCGGGTGGCGCAAGAGGCGCTGACAAACGCGAGCAAGCACGCCGAACCCAAGGCCGTCAGCATCCTCATCCACCGAAACCCCAACGACGTCCGCTTGGTGATCGAGGACGACGGAAAGGGCTTCGATGCCTCAGAAACGCTCTCCGAGGCGCAGCTCGGCTTGGTGGGGATGCGCGAGCGCGCCCATCTCGTTGGAGGCTCGATGACCGTGGAGTCCTCTCCCGGACACGGCACGACCATCTGTGTGAGCATCCCGCTTCTGGGACCAAAGCCGGTTTCATCATGAGCGTGCGGGTCTTCATCGCGGACGATCATGGGATCCTCCGGGGCGGCCTGCGCGCGCTCATCAACATGCAGCCCGATATGGAAGTGGTTGGCGAAGCGGCCAATGGACCCGACGCCGAGCTCGGAGTGAAAACCACCGAGCCGGATGTCGTATTGATGGACATCAGCATGCCAAACGGCGGAGGGCTCGCCGCCATTGCCGCCGTCATGCAGGTCCGTCCCAAGACGCGGATTGTCGTCCTCACGGTCCACGACGAGATCGGGTACGTTCGCGCGGCTGGGCGAGCGGGCGCCGTCGGATACGTCGTGAAGAGCGCAGTGGATACGGAGCTTCTGGCGGCGATTCGGGCGGTCGCGCAGGGACGCACCTTCATGGACGCCTCTTTGGGGCTGGAGTTCGCGCAGGGCTCGAGACGGTCGAACGCCCCCGACGCAGACAGCGGGCGAGGAACGGCGCAGCTGACCGCGCGAGAGCTGGAGGTCCTGCGGCGTGTCGCGGAAGGTTTCACCAACGCTCAGATTGCAGAGGAGCTGCGGCTGGGCATCAAGTCGGTCGAAACCTATCGTTCGAGAGTGATGGAAAAGCTGGGGCTGGCTTCCCGAGCCGCATTGGTGAGATTCGCCCTCGATTGCGGCGTTCTCGCGCCCGGTCTGCCAGCTCCTTGACGCCGCTTATCGATCGTGCGGTGAGCGCCCTTCCGCCGATACCCGCACCGCAGGCGGCGGCGCGCGTGGAGCGGCCGGCGTTGGGCGCGCTCGCCACCGCCGTCTTGATCGTCGCGATTCTGTCGCGCGCGCAAGCGATCTTGGTTCCGCTCGCGCTGGCGATCGTGGTGGCTTTTGCGCTCGGTCCCGCGGTCCGGAGATTTGAACGCGCGCTGGGCCGCGTCGCAGCGGTGGCTGTCGTGGTCTTCGTCGCGCTCGCCGCCGTGGCGGGGTTCGGTTACCTCCTCCAACGCCAGGTCGTCGATCTCTCGGCCGAGATGACCAAGTACTCGGATTCAATCCGACGAAAGATGATCGCTTTCCGGGGCAGCGACGGGAGCGGCCTCGGGGGTCTGTCGAAAAGCGTCGACAGCGCGGTTCGCAACCTGGACGAGCGGGTGGAGGCGGACCAGGGCGCACGGCCGGTCCGCGTGGTTCCGGCCGAGGCCACCGCGCTGGAGCGCATCGAGAGCGCTCTGGTCCCGGTCCTGGAGCCCCTCGCACGCTCGGTCATCGTCCTGGTGTTGGTGATCTTCTTCCTCGTCAAACGGGAAGACCTCAGGGACCGATTCATCCGCCTCGTCGGGCGGGGACGCGTCACGTTGACGACCCGCGCTCTCGACGAAGCCGCTTATCGGATCAGTCGCTTCTTGGCCCAGCAGTCGGCCATAAACGGGACCTTCGGTGTCATCGTCGCGGCGGGCCTCCTCGCGATCGGTATTCCATACGCGCCGCTCTGGGGATTTGTCGCCGCCGTCCTGCGATTCGTCCCCTTCGTCGGTACGCTGTTCGCGATGCTGGTGCCGGCCGCGCTCGCCTTCGCCCAGTTTCCCGGCTGGTGGCAACTGGTGGCGACGCTCGGACTGTTCTTGGTCCTCGACGCGCTGGCCGCCTACGTCGTCGAGCCGACGGTCATCGGAGCGAAGACAGGCGTGTCGTCGATTGCGATGTTGGTTTCGGCGATCTTCTGGTCTTGGCTCTGGGGGCCCGTTGGCCTGGTCCTCTCGACGCCGCTGACGGTTTGCTTGGCGGTGCTGGGGAAACACGTGCCTCGCCTTTCCTATCTGGCGATCGTGCTGGGCGACCAGCCCGCGCTCGAGGACCAGCTGGTCCTCTATCACCGGCTTTTGTCGGGGGACGAGGAAGAGGCCCAGGAGATCCTCGACAAACGATTCCGCGAGAGGACGCGCGCCCAGGTCTTCGACGAGGTCATCATCCCCGCGCTGCTCCTCGCCGATCGCGATCGCGCCCGCGGCGAGATCAGCGAGTCCGATCACCAGCACGTCGTCCGGACTATCCGAGCGTTGGCGGACACCGAGCCAGAGACCGCCCACGAACCAAAAGCGACGGCGCCTCTCGGCGAGAGTCAGCGCGTGCAGCAGGTCGTCGGCGTGTCGGCGCGGACGGTTACGGACGAAACGATCTGGGAGATGTTGGCCCAGCTCTTCGATCCAGAGAAAGTTCACCTGGAATCGGTCGGCTCCTCGTACCTGGCATCGGACGTGACGGCGGGAACGTCGTCGGGCGTTTCCCCGGATTTGCCGGACCTCGTTTGTGTCATTTCGGTCCCGCCGGGCGGCCTGGCCCAGGCTCGCTACATCTGCCGGCGCTTGCGCGCGAAATTGCCCAACACGCCCATCTTGGTCATCCGTCCAGGCGGACAGACCGACGGACAAGAGAGCTCCAAAAGACTCACCGAGGATGGAGCCGGGCAGGTCTGCTTCACGCTCGAGGAGGCGCGCACGATCGTCGGGCAACAGTTGCTGGCCGGTCGGTGATGGCCGTTTCCTGCACGGTTGGCGATCCGACGTTCCGGACTATCCGGCCCGCTAGCTGACCGGTGTGCGGGTGCTCGCCGACACGGGTTGGCTGCCGTCCACGGTGAGGCTGCCGTCTGCGGCGATCGCCACCGCATAGTGTTGCAAAGATGCGCTCGCCGGCCCCTGGGTCACCGAACCGTTGCCGTCGAACGCGGAGCCGTGGCAAGGGCAATAGAGGCCGCTGCCGATCGTGCTGCTGGAGTCGTCCAGTAGGCAGCCCGCGTGTGTGCAGACGGCAGACATGGCGTAGACGCCATCGGCGTCTCGGGCCACGACGAGATTGGACATGACGAGCATCGTCCCCACCGACAGCTCCGACACGTTTCCGGCGCTCACCGGGCCGGTGGGAGGTGAGCCTTTGGGATTGCCGCAGCCCGGGACGGCCGCGGAAACGATCATGAGCCCGGTGGACGTGCCCGCGAGCACGAGCAGCTTGCGGCGATTGAGCGTCCCGTCGAGGCAGTTAGAACAACGCGAGCGTCCATCGTGATCGATCATGGTGACCTCCGAACAAGAGCTTTAGTACCGCCTGGCGGCTGCAATCAGGCAGCTGTGCTTTGGAGCACATCGCGAGTGGCGACCTGAACGGGAGGGAGCGCTCGACTCCGCTGCGAGACAGCTCAGCTCATTTCCCGACGCAGGTCCCTAAAGTGGGATCGCATGCCGATGCCGAGGTCGCGCCTGTAAGCATCGTCCGCTCCTCTTCATCCATATCGGCCATCAACCAAAACGTCACAAACGTCAGTTTGGCGGCTAATAAGGGCAGCTCGGGACAGACGGCAGCCTCCCGATGAAGGGACGCCAATATGACACGTTGACGCGCATGCTCGTCTCTTAGCCGCTTCATATGCTCGAGTCCGAGAGAAAGTCTGTCGTGGAGGATCGCGAATAAGGCGTTCTCTTCAAACGCCGAATGAACCACCATCGTCGCGTGTATGTCGCCGATCGCTGAGGCGACCGCATCTGGGGAGGGAGCATTCCCGTCGAGGGCTGCATCCGCCACGGCCCGCGCCCTCTGCAGCAATTCACGGATCCGGTCGTGTTGAGATCGGATGTTGTATGTTGCCGTTGCTGCGTCGATCAGACCCGCGGGTGGGCACCAACCTAGATTGACCACGGTTTCTCCTTCCGCTCAATTAATAGGCGACGACCTCCACTGAGGACGGTACCCGCAGCTCCAACAAATCAGGCAGCCTCAGTCGCTGGAGAGCGTGCATCCACATTGACGATCTCGACGAGACAACACCCGAGCCTTGCCGCCTGGAGAACCCGGTTCGGGTGAGTTCAGGAGGTATTCTTCAGGGCTCTTCGATGCAACTGGTTTCGCGCAACCGCTGCGCGTCCCGGTGGCTCGGTGCAAAAAATGCGGAGATCAGCCACGTCGGACACGAGGCGGGCGTGGCACTTCGGTTGCAGAATGTTAATGTTGACGTATGTCGAAACGGATCGCCTTCGTGGTCGTTCTCATAGGTTGTGCGTCAGCCCGCCCGGCCTCGGTTCCAAGCACCGCTGCACAGGAATCGCAGACAGCGGTCGAGCAGGCCTGCTCCGGAATCCCCAGCGAGCAGAGGAACGTGTGTCGGGACACCGATGAAATCCTGCGCGTCGAGCGCATGCCGGTCGAACTGCGCGGAGGCGAGGTGCTGACCGGGGCGAGAATGGTATTTCGGGCAGCACCCGGCCGGACAGCACAATCGCTCAAACACGCAATCGATTGCCAGGTCGCGAACGGTGGCGATGGCGGGACGCTCGAGTCCTATACGCAGTTTGCGTACTGTCCGCTGGCCATCAGAGATGTGACGACCCAGGTTCAGGCGGTGGCTGACGGCCTGGCGGTGGAAATCAAGCCGCGCGACGCGTCGGTGTCGCGTCGCATCTCTCACTCGCTGGCGCACGGGCAATTAGCCATCGAGATGCAGCGCTTTGAGTCGGTCGAGTGCCACGGCATTCCCCCCAAGGCCAGGGCCGCGTGTCCTTTGTTGGGACCGGTTACCGCGATAAGGGACGTGTCGTCCGGCGCGCGCGTCGAGTTCCCGAAATTGGTGTCGGTGGACGACATGCTCGGCCGGATGCGCTGTCACTATTCCTTCGCGAAGGCACGCGGGTTCTCTGAGGTGGCAGCCGCTTGTCCACTGTACATGCGCGGACTACACCTCGAGCGGTCGCCAGATGGCCAAGCGATCGAAATCACCGTGAGCCCGGCGGGGATGGTCGACGAGATGCGAAAGAGGGTGCGCGAGGAGGCCATCTTCTCCAGCGACGCTCGAGGGAGGGAGTAGCTTCAGGGCAGAACAGGAATGACGGCGTAAGCTTGGGACATGGCGATTGGCGAGCCCATCCCGGACCGAGCGCGCTCCGCATCGCGCGACGTCTCGGCGCCGGCCCGTCCGGCTCGTCCACCTTGGCGAGATTTCTGGCGCGTGCGCCGGGTGTTCGGCTCGAGCATTCTCGCGGGGCTGACGTTCATCCACCGCGAGTACGGGCCGTTCGTGCGCACGCGGTTGCCGTTGCAACTCTACTTCGTCGCGGACCCTGCGTGCATCGAGGAGATCCTGGTCAAGAAGGCTGAGCTCTTCCGCAAGGATCGAACCAGCCGCCTGTTGTCGCGCGTGGTGGGGAACGGTCTTCTGGTCAACGAAGGCGAATCTTGGAGGCGACAGCGTCGGTTGTTGCAGCCCGCGTTCCACCAGCGCCAGCTGCAGTCGTACGCCACGGTGATGGTCCGCGCGATCGAGCGGGCCTCGGCCGCGTGGCAGGCCGGGCAAGTGCGCAACGTACACGAGGACATGATGGGCGTGACGCTGAACATCGTGGCCGAGACGTTGTTCGGCGCCGACGTCTCCGCAGACGCGGGCCACATCGGACGGACAATTTCTGAGCTGATGGAGGAGTTCGGGCGCATCTTGGGGCTGGCGGCACGTTTTCAACCGCCCGCGTGGGTGCCGACGACGGCGAACCGACGGTTCCGGGCATCCGCACGCAAGGTCGACGAGGTGATCCTCGACATCATCGACGCGCGCAGGCGGTCGCCGGGCGGCCCGGGCGGCGACGATCTTTTGTCGCTGCTCATTCGCGCGCGCGACGAGGACGGCAGTCCCATGACGGACGCCCAGGTGCGTGACGAGGCGGTGACCCTGTTTCTGGCCGGGCACGAGACGACGGCTCTGGCGCTGACGTATTCGCTGTATCTGCTCGCGACCCATCCGGAATGCCATGCCCGTCTCGCCGACGAGCTCGGTCGGGTTCTCGGCGGGCGAACGCCCGGCCTCGGCGATCTCGAGAGTCTCAAATACACGGACGCCGTCGTGCTCGAATCGATGCGCCTCTATCCGCCGGCGTGGGTGATGGCCCGCCAGTCGCTGACCGAAGTCGAGATCGGCGGGTACCATTTCCCCAAGCGGGCGGAGTTCGTGATGTCACCCTGGGTGCTGCACCGCGATCCGAAGAGCTTCGCCGATCCCGAGGTTTTCAAACCCGAGCGGTGGGACGGCGATCTCGCGCATCGTTTGCCGCGGTTTGCCTACTTTCCGTTTGGAGGTGGCCCTCGGGTCTGTATCGGCAATCGCTTCGCGATGATGGAGGCGAAGTTGGTCCTCGCCGTCGCGATCCAGCGGTATCGCTTCGAGATCACGCCGGGTGCCGAGCTCACCTTGCTGCCGAGCGTGACCCTGCGCCCGCGACATGGGGTGCGGTTGCGGCTCGCCGCCCCCAAATCGACAGGCGCATAGACGTTTTCGGATCAGCTCGCGCCGGCTGCTGCGTGCGATTCACGCGCCGCTCAGGCGTTCGATCGGCGTGTCCCCTACTTCGCCAGCCCGAGCTGCTTCATGAAATCTTGGCTGTCCCAGAACAGCCACTCGTGGTCCATCGTGCCGCCCTTCCAGTGGCCGATCGTCGCCATGCCGAGGCGAAATGACTTGCCCGTCGGGGGGATGGTCTTGCCACCACCGATCGGCATCGGCTTGCTGAACGTTCCCGTCATGAAGCCCGTGACCGCGGTCCAGTCCCCCGAGCCGAATCGGATCGGATGCTCCGCGATCTTGATGTCTGGCGCGTAGACGAACATCGCCTTCAGGTCCTCGATGTGCTTCTCGATGCCGTGCGTCTCGTGGCCGTCCGGCCAGGTGACGACGATGTCCTTGGCGTGCGACTCGCCGAGCCGGTCCCACTTCTGGTTGCTGAACACGTCGAAGTCCAGCACGTCGAATACCTTGAGCCGCTTCTCGACGGCTTGCGCCTGTTTCTGTGCGGCCGGGGGTGGCGTATAGGCAGGCGAGGCGCTCTGCGCGCCAGCGGTGGACGTCAGCGCGCCAGCGAACAGAGCGGCGAAACAGAAGGAGGCTGTTTTGGTCGGTTTCATCGTTGTCTCCAGTGAGGGGTTGCCGCGCTGCAACCATACGACAGTTACAACTTCGTGCTGCTCATCCGCCCAGAGTCACCGCTGATCCCCGTCGCCGCGCCCTCCGAGTGCCTTGCGTGTCGGTATGACGGCTGCCACACTGCTCCGATGATCCTGACCGCCAAAGCGTGAGAGAAGGCTCATTGAGGCGCAGTCCTTGCACTCCGATTGGTGTTGCGGCCGTGTCGCGAATCCGCGAGGACCTGGCGGCCAGTTTGTCTGCCGATGGGATCACCCTGTTCGACAGCGTCCTCGAGTGGGTCACGCAGTAAGTTCCCCGCGCGCGTCCCGGACACGCAGGGCAGAGAGATCGCCCCCCATGAGCCGTGCCAGCGCCGGCAGGACCCTGGCCGCCGCGTTGGCATTGACCTGCTGCGCGACCGCGACCGCGCGGGCCGACGAGCCCTCCGTTGGCGTGCTCCCGGTCGCCAACCGCGCGCCCGGCGAGCGGCGCCCGTTGCTGATCTACCTGCACGGCCTCGGCGGCTCAGGAGCCGAGACGCTTGCCGATCCCGAAATTCGTGGGCTGGCGGAGCGCGCGCGAATGGTGCTGCTCGCGCCCGACGGCAACCTGGATCGCGCGGGGCGGCGGTTCTGGAACGCCGGGCGCGCCTGCTGCAACCTCGATGGGAAAGCGGTCGACGACCTCGCCCGACTGGAGACCCTGATCGATCATTGGCGGCAGCGCCCGGAGATCGATCCCGCGCGTGTCTACGTGGTCGGATTTTCGAACGGTGGCTTCATGGCGCACCGGCTGGCCTGCTGGATGGACGACCGGCTGGCCGCCGTCGTCAGCGTCGGCGGCGCCGGCCGCGCGCCCGAGGAGGCCTGCGCCGCGGTGTCGTCGATCGCCGTCGTGGAGGTGCACGGCGACGCCGATCCGATCGTGCGCTATCAAGGCGGACGGGTGTTCGACAATCGGGCGCTCGACCCCCACCCTTCCGCGCCCCAGACGATTCGCGACTGGGCCGATCGCCTCGGCTGTCTTTCAAGCGCCAAGCCCAAGGTCACGACGCTGGATCTCGACCCCCGCCTTCCGGGCGCCGAAACCACCGTCGAAAGCTACGGCGGCTGCCCCCACGGGTCCGCCGAGCTCTGGACCGTCCACGGCGGAGGACACCGCCTGGCGACACCCGAGCTATTCGCCCAGATCGGCAGGTTCCTCCTCAATCACCCCAAGACCGCCCCAAAGAAACGAAGGTGAGGGCGAGTAGGCGTCGCGCGTCTCTCGACACCGATGGACGCAAAGCAGGCGAAGGTGGATCGGACGGAGCAGACGGACGCGGTCGCTGACATCACGCCACAGGGATTCCCCTGGCAGACTAGCGATCCGTTTTTGTTTTGTGTTCACCACGACGATCACTATCCCGCCGGCAACGAGCAGATGGGGCCGGCCGCGTCTTTAGCGGGGCGCAATCTCGGCGAGGACTTCGTGGTCAAGGACGGATGGCGCATGTACCACGGTCAAACGGTCCCCGGGTTCCCCCAGCACCCCCACCGCGGCTTCGAGACGGTCACGGTGGTGCGGCGGGGGCTGCTCGATCATTCGGATTCGATGGGCGCGACCGCGCGCTACGGCGGCGGCGACGTCCAGTGGTTGACCGCGGGCGGCGGGATCGTTCACGCCGAGATGTTCCCCCTCGTCGAGCGCGAGCGTGAAAATCCCGTTGAGCTGTTCCAGATCTGGCTGAACCTCCCGCGCGCCGGCAAGATGGTGGCGCCCTACTTCTCGATGTTTTGGAACGATCGCATCCCCCGAAAGGTCGTGAAGGACAGCGCCGGGCGCGCCGCCACGCTCACGCTCACGGCGGGAAGCCACGGCGACGTAACGGCGCCGCCACCGCCGCCGAATTCGTGGGCCGCGCGCGCGGAGAGCGACGTCGCCATTTGGACGATCAAGCTCGACCCGGAGGCGCGCTGGTCGTTGCCGCCAGCGCGCGGCACCAACCGATCGCTGTATTTCTTCCGAGGGAACGGCTTGACCGTCGACGGACACGTCATCCCCGCCAACCACCGGGTGGTGCTGCGGCCGGATCTGCCGGCGGCCCTGGTGGGCGGCCCCGTGGAGACCGAGGCTCTGCTGTTGCAAGGGCGGCCGATCGGCGAGCCGGTGGTGAACTACGGGCCGTTCGTGATGAACACGCGCGCGGAGATTCAACAGGCGATGGCCGACTACCAGCGCACGCAGTTTGGCGGCTGGCCCTGGCCGAGCGATGATCCGGTTCACGCGCGCACGGAGGGCCGTTTCGCCCGGCACGCCGACGGCCGCGTGGAGCGACCGGGCTAGCACGAGCTCAGCACGAGCACCTAGCACGAGCCAAAAAAACGAGAGCAGGAATCGGAGTGCGGCCGCCTCCGGCCGGCGGTAGCTTCGCATCGTGACCCGCAACCTCCGGCAGATTGAAACCGGCGCGGCGGCCCTCGTGCGCAAACCGGATCGGGGCGCGCGGGCGCTGGCCCAGCGCCGGGCGGCGCAGGTGACGGCCGTCTGTCGATTCATCCAGAGTGCCGAGCACACTCCGAGCGTCGCGGAGCTGGCAGGCCACGCCGGCCTCAGCGTTCATCATCTGCACAGGGTCTTCAAGGCCGTAACGGGGGTAACGCCGAAATCCTTCGCGGCGGCACACCGCGCCGAGCGCGTCCGAGCCGAGCTCGCTCGAAGCCAGACCGTCACCGGCGCGATCTACGACGCCGGATACGGCTCGAGCGGGCGGTTTTACGAAGATGCGAACAAGGTCTTGGGCATGACGCCCACTGATTTCCGCAACGGCGGCCGCAACACGCAGATCCAGTTCGCCGTGGGCGAGTGCTCCCTCGGGTCCATTCTCGTCGCCGCCACCGCGCGCGGCGTCTGCGCGATCCTGATGGGCGACGATCCCGACGCGCTGGCGAAAACCCTCCAGGATCGATTCCCGCGGGCCGATCTCATCGGCGGCGACTCACGGTTCGAGAGCCTGATCGCAAAGGTCGTCGGGCTGGTGGAGGCGCCCCATATTGGCCTCGATCTGCCGCTCGATCTGCGGGGTACCGCGTTTCAGCGACGCGTCTGGAGCGCCCTTCGGATGATCCCCCCCGGCAAGACCGAAAGCTACTCCGCCCTCGCCAGACGCATCGGCGCTCCGAAGTCGGTTCGAGCGGTGGCCGGCGCCTGCGCCTCTAATCCTGTGGCGATCGCGATCCCTTGCCACCGTGTGGTGCGCACCGACGGGAATCTCTCCGGCTATCGCTGGGGCGTCGAACGCAAACGCGCCCTGCTGGAACGAGAGGCGTATGCTTCCGCGCGATGAAGGTCATTCTTTTCGGGGCCACCGGCGTGGTCGGACAGGTTCAGCCGCGGCGCAGCGCGGCGATGGCGCCGCTGTAGTCGCGACCCGGCGCGTGGAAGATGGACGAGCCGGCGACCAGAACGTTCGCCCCGGCGGCGACGACGGTGCCCACGTTTTCCGGGGCGATGCCGCCGTCGACCTCGATGTCTACGGAAAGCTCGCGGCGCTCGATCTCCGCCTGAAGGGCGCGGATTTTTGGCACAACCGCCTCGATGAAGTGCTGGCCGCCGAAGCCGGGGTTGACGGTCATCAGCAGGACCATCTCCAGGTCGGGCAGGACGACTTCCAGACCGTCCAGCGGCGAGTGCGGATTGACCGCGACCGCCGCCTTCTTGCCGAGCGCGCGGATCTGCTGGACCGTGCGGTGCAGGTTCGGCGAGGCCTCCAGATGCACGCTGATGAGGTCGGCGCCGGCGCGCGCGAACTCGCCGACGTAACGCTCGGGCTCGACAATCATGAGGTGCACGTCGAGCGGCAGCTTGGTCACCGCTCGCAGCGCTGCGACGACCGCCGGCCCGACCGTCAAGTTGGGAACGAAGCGGCCGTCCATCACGTCGACGTGCAAGAGGTCGGCGCCCGCCGCCTCGACCGCGCGCACCTCCTCGCCGAGGCGGGCGAAATCCGCCGCCAGGATCGACGGCGCGATCCGCAAGGGCCGCGCCACTAGCCGCCCACGAAGACGAACGGATAGCTGATCGCGAGCCCGCCGTTCTGCGACTTCGGGAACGCCCAGTGCGACACCATCCCGCTCACGCAGCCGGGGAGCGACGTTCCGGCAAACGCCGGCGCGTCGACCTTGGTGCTGGTCACTTCGCCGCCCGCGCCGATCTCGAAGCTCACGATTGCCTTGCCGGAGCGCTGCTCCCCTTCGCGAGAAATCCGCAGGAAGCAAGCTTTGACGCCCGGGAGATTCTGCTTGATGACCAGTTGGACGTCTTCCGGACTGGGGGCAACAGGAAGCAGGTTTGGGTCGGCCGGTTTCAGGACCGACGGCTCCGGGCTCTGGTTGTGGCGCGCGCGGCGGACGTTGCCCATCAGACCTTCGCCGCGATCGTCCTCGACGTAGAAGACGTCGACGTCCTTTTGCGCCAGCGTCGACCACTTCTGATCAAACTCCGCACTCGGCGCGGCGGCCGGCGCGGCGGCCGGCGACGGCGGGCTACCCGGCTTCGTCGTACACGCAAAGGCCAAGAGCGCGGCGGTCAACACCACGGTACCGGCCAGACCAAGCTCCCGACCAGAAACGCGACGAGACGTCCACATACCGGCATTTTACCAATCAAGCGCCGCCAGCGGGCCGAAAAGGCGAGACGTTCTGCGCGCGGCGGACCCGCCGCAGAACGAAGGCCCAGAGCGCCGCCGAGCCGATCGAGATGACGACCCAGATCCGCGCCCCGAGGCCATGATGAAGCGCGTAGTCGTAGAAGCCGTGGAAGACCACGGGGGCCGCCAGGCAAAGGGCGCGGTCGAGCCGGAGCGTGCGCCCGCGAGCGAATTTCGCCCGCCCCGCGTAGTAGCCCATCGTCGCGCCGAAGAGCGCGTGCGCCGGGACCGCGAACAGCGCGCGTTGCCAGGCCACCCCAAGACCGAGGCGTAGTACGAAGAGAAGATTTTCCAGCGTGGCGAACCCCAGCGCCACTGCGACGCCGTAGACGACGCCGTCGAGCGGTTCGTCGAACTCGTCCCAGTGGTAGATGGCCAGGACCAGCATCACCCACTTGGCGAGCTCTTCGATGAAGCCCGAGAGCACGAACGCATCGAAGAGACGCGCCGGCTCGCTGCCGGAGGAGAGCCAATCGCCCGAGATCCAGGTTTCGGCCGTGGTCGCCATCCCCTGCGCCGCGATCATCGAATAAAGGCCGAGCCCGAACGCCATCAAGATGTGGAACAGCGGCTCGCGTTCGTAACGATCCTTGAGATAAAAGAACGTGAGCAAGAACAGCGCCGGGGCGACCGCGACGAGCACTGTCAGGACGCCGATGTTCACCCAGCTACTCTGGCCCTCGCCCGCCCGCCCGACAAAGCGATAAATCGGCTCGGGGGCGTCAGCGTTCCGCGCGCAGCCGCACGGCGAAGAACGCGTCCGCGTCGTCGCGTTGGGGCCACGTGCGCACAGCGCCCGACGCGTCCACGAGATCGGCCCAGGGAACGCGACCGCCGGCCTCGGTGGCGGGCTCGATGCTGAATTGCGGGTGTGCGTTCAGAAACGCGGCCACGACCTCCTCACACTCCTGCTTTTCGAACGTGCAGACGGCGTAGGTCAGGAGACCTCCGGGCAAGAGCGCCGGCGCCACGGTGTCGAGCATCCGGAACTGCTGGGCGGCGAGCGGTGCGAGGTCGTCCAGCGAGCGACGAATCAGCGCCTCCGGGTGTCGGCGGAGGACGCCGAGCCCGCTACATGGGGCGTCGAGCAGGATCCGGTGGTAGCGCGGCGTGGGATCGGACAGAGGCTGCGTCAGATCGGCCACGATGGAACTCGCGGAGATCGCGCCCAGTCGACGAAGGGAACGGGTCCCCTCGTCCAGCTTGGCGGCCGAAAGATCGATCGCGTCGACCTGCGCGCGATCGCCCGCCAGCGCCAGCAGGTGTGCGGTCTTGCCGCCGTTGCCGGCGCACGCGTCGAGGATCCGCTCCCCGGAAGCCGCGCCGCACAGCTCGGCGACGATCTGCGCGCCGGCGTCCTGAACCGCGAACAGCCCCGCCCGCCAGGCGGCCGTCGTCGCCGGCGCCTCGAAATGCCGCGCCAGGATCGCGTCGGGCGCGATTGCCGACGACGGCAGCTTCGCGCCCGGGCGCTCCGCGGCGAGCTTTTCGGCCAACGCCTCTCGGGTGGTGCGAAGCGTGTTCGCGCGCAGGGTCACCGGCGCCGGCGCGACCAGATTGTCGGCGAAAGCGATCGCCTGGACGGCCGGGAGCTCGGCCAGAAGTAGCCGCGCGAGCCAAGGGGGCAACCCGGCGGCCGCTTCGAGGTAACCTGCTGGATCAATCGCCGCGTCGGGAAGCGGGGGCTCGCCGACGCGCGACAGCCGGCGCAGGAGCGCGTTCGCGAAACCGGGTACGCCGCGGCCCCGTGCGCTCTTGCAGGCCTCGACGGCGTCGTTCACCGCCGCGTACGCCGGGATGCGATCGAGAAACAAGATCTGATACGCGGCGGTGCGAAGGGCGATCTGGACGCCGAGATCGAGGCCGCTCGTCCTCTCCCTGGCCAGCGCATCGAGCGCGCGATCGAGACGCCCGCGCCGGCGGAGGACGCCGTAGACCAGCTCGGTGGCAAGCGCGCGGTCCTCGGGCGAAAGCGCACGCGCGCGGTCGAGCGCCGCCGCCAGCGCGCGCCCGGCATAGGC
>CAAGKR010172393.1_pt1 | contig 31670 bp, 24 predicted proteins | sample 2556971 | NCBI WGS metagenome assembly CAAGKR01 (sample SAMEA5207829, study PRJEB30636) | soil metagenome | biome: forest; feature: boreal; material: soil | place: USA | collected 2011-09 | depth 1 m | reverse complement strand
TCACGCGGTGGTTGTCGGGGGTTCACTGGGCCAGGTCCCTCCACCCCTCTGGATGTGTTCAGCTATGTGACGGAGGAGTATACGAGGCTCGGCGGCAGAACACAAGAGCTTTCTTGCGCACCCCACACAAGGCCGGGGGCGGAGCCGACCCTGTGCCCTGAGGTCTTGCGACTCATGGAGTTCCAGGTAGACCGGTAACGCATCCCGACCAGTGGTGTACGGGCTTGCGTGAGCACTACCGCGAGCCCCCGGGATCGAGCCCCTGCCGAGGAAACCGACGCCTTCGAGCCGCTCACCCCGGCCACAAAGAAGCGCATGCTGATCATCGTCAATCCGTACGCCACAACCGTCTCGGATCGGCTGCGCCATCTCGTCGTATACGCGCTCCAGGGCCGCTACGAGGTCGACGCCGTGGACACGGAGGCCCGCGGGCACGCGATCGAGCTGTGTCGCGAGGCGGCTCATGAGGGCTATGACGTCGTGGTTGCCTTCGGCGGGGACGGAACCGTCAACGAAGCAGCCAACGGCCTGCGCGGCTCCCCCACGCCGCTCACCTGCCTTCCGGGCGGCTCGGCCAACGTGTACGGCAAGATCCTCGGCATCCCGGGCGATCTGGTCGACGCGACCGAGCACCTCTTGAGCATGGTCGACGACTGGCGGCCTCGCAAGGTGGACCTCGGCGTGGTCAACGGTCGCGTCTTCACCTTCGCCTCCGGGCTTGGCCTCGACGCGAGCGTCGTTCAGCGCGTGGACTCCAACCCACACCTGAAGGCACGCTTTGGCGCCTACTACTTCACGTGGGCGGCGATCAGCACCTTCACGCGTCGCTACATCCTCAAACCGCCGCACCTCACGGTCGAAGCGGACGGAAAGCGGCACACCGGGGTGACCGCGATCGTCCAGAACGGCTCGCCCTTCACCTACTTCCAGGATCGTCCGATCGAAGTGGCCGACGGTCCCGCCCTGGACTCGGGCACCCTCCAGACGTGCGTCCTTCATCGTGCACGACCACTCGACATGCCCACTATCGCCTATCGAGCCTTCTCCAAGCGCGCGCGCCTGACCCGCCACCGTCAGGTCACGCCGCTTGCGGAGACGCTCGAGTTGACCGTCCGCTCGAGCGATGAGCAGCCCCTCCCCCTGCAGGTCGACGGCGACTATTTGGGCGAGGTGATGGAGGCGCGCTACTCCGTGCTTCCGCGCGAGCTGAGCGTCATCTCCTAGCCGGCCCCGCCCGGGGTCACCCTATAGGCGTCGAACACCGAGTCGGTGTTGCGCAATCGCGAGATCGCGCCCTTCAAGCTCTGGGTGTCGGCAAGCTCCACCACGAAGCGGTTCTTGACCATTGGGGGGCTCGACAGGCAACGCGCTTCGAGGATATTGGCACCCGACTCCGAGAACGCCCGCGAGAGGTCCTCGAGCAGACGGTGGCGGTCCCATGCGTCGATGTGGACTTCCACGACGAACGAAGTCTCCTGGTCGCCCTCCCAGCTCACGCCCGTAAAGCGTTCCGGGTTGCGCTGAAGCAGCCTTGCGTTTGGGCAGTCCTTGCGGTGGATCGTGATCCCGCGGCCGAGCGAGATATAGCCCACGATCGGATCCCCGGGCACCGGACGGCAGCACTTGGCCAGGCGCAGCATCACGTCCTCCACGCCATCCACCCTGATTCCGTACTGGCCAGAAGAGCTCGTCGGCCGCTGGCGCGGGCGCCCTACCCTCAACAGGTCGGTGGCGCTGCTATCGCCGTCGGCGGCCTCCCCTTGCTTCAGGCGCTGAAGCACTTTGTTGACGACCACCTTCGGCGAGATCTTGGCCGCGCCGAGTGCCACATAGAAGTCATCGGCCTTGCGATAGCCCATCTCGCGGATCACGTCGGCGAGCAGCGCCGAGCCCGTGATCTTCTGGGCTGGCAATCCCTGCTTCTTGAGGTGTTCCTGAAGCAACTCGCGCCCGGTGTGCTCGGTGCCCTGGCGCGACTCCGCCTTGAACCACTGCTTGATCTTGTTGCGCGCTCTGGTGGTCTTCACCGTCGCCAGCCAGTCGCGCGAGGGCCCGCGCTCGCGCTTGGCGGTCAGGATCTCCACGATGTCCCCGGAGCGCAACTCGTAGTGGAGCGGCACGATCTTGCCGTTCGCGCGCGCCCCCACACAGCGGTGGCCGATCTCGGTGTGCACCTCATAGGCGAAATCGAGCGGCGTGGCGCCGGCGGCGAGCGACTTGACCTCGCCCTTGGGCGTGAACACGTACACCTCGTCCTCGAACAGGTCTATCCGCAAGCTCTCCATGAACTCCTGCGGATCTGACATCTCGGTCTGCCAGTCGAGCATCGATCGCAGCCACTTGATCTTCTGCTTTGATTGAGGCCCACCAGCCCCACCCGCCCCACCAGCCCCGTCCGCCCCGCTCGTGTCCCTGCTGCTCAGAGCACGCTCCTTGTACATCCAGTGCGCCGCGACGCCGAACTCGGCCATCTCGTGCATATCCTGCGTGCGGATCTGGATCTCCAGTGGTCGCCCCTCAGGGCCGATCACCGTCGTGTGCAGTGACTGATACATGTTGAACTTGGGCATTGCCACGAAGTCCTTGAAGCGTCCGGGCAGCGGCTTCCACAGCGAATGGATCACACCGATCGCTCCATAGCAGTCCTTCACCGAGTCGACGATCACGCGCATCGCGGTCAGATCGTAGATCTCGTTGAACTCCTTGCCCTTCTTGGTCATCTTCGAGTAGATCGAGTAGAAGTGCTTGGCTCGCCCGGCGATTTGCGCCGAGATGCCGAGTCCTTGTAGCTCGGTCGTGAGATACGCTCCGGCCTCGGTCACATAGCGCTCGCGGTCCTCGCGCTGCTGGGAGACCAGTTCCTTGATCTCGCGGTACTTGCGCGGATGTAGCGTCGCGAAGGCGAGATCCTCGAGCTCCCACTTGATCGCGTGGATACCCAGTCGGTGGGCTATCGGAGCGTAGATCTCGAGCGTCTCGCGCGACTTCTCGAGCTGCTTCTGCTTGGGCATCGCGTCAATCGTGCGCATGTTGTGCAGCCGGTCGGCGAGCTTGATCAGAATGACCCGCACGTCGCTTGCCATCGCCACCATCATCTTGCGGTAGTTCTCGGCCTGCGCCTCGTCGCGCGACTGGAAGGTGATACCGGTGAGCTTCGTCACTCCGTCGACGATCCCGGCGATCTCCTCGCCAAAGCGCTCGCGCACCTCCTCGATCGATGCGGAGGTGTCCTCGACGGTGTCGTGCAGGAGCGCCGCGCACAGCGTCTCGGTATCGAGACGCATTCCAGCGCAGATCCGAGCCACGCCCACCGGGTGCACGATGAAGTCCTCGCCAGACTTGCGCCGCTGGGCGGCATGGTGCTCGCAGGCGAACACAAACGCGTCTTCCACACGCTCGTGGTCGATCTCCACAACCGCGTCGGCGGCGTGCTCTGAGACGATCGCGAACAGATCGTCGAGCAGTCGCCGCTCGAGCTCGTTCAACTCGGGGCGGCGCCCTCGCGGTCTCCCGGGCGGACGGGGTACGGCGTCGATCGAGGTACGGATTGTCTCAGCCATGCATAAATCCTAGCCCCCCGTACCGATATCGAGGCTGGGCGGCGGCAAAACCCAGGGCATGCCCACGTCGGATCTGCTCAGAAGAGGACCAACTCGTCCTTGCGCCTAACGACCAACGGCTCCGCCGGCGGTTGCAACAGCGGCGCAAGTTCTTCCGGCTGTGTGAGCTCTCCCAGATGCGCGGGCTGTGCGTGGCGGAGCACGAGTCGAGGCTCGCTCACGCCCCTCCATTCGTTGACCTCGAGGGCAAACGTCGCGTCGAGCGGCTCGCCGTCGCCCACTCCGAGCTTCCCGTCGCACCCGAATGCCACGGCGCGCGCGTGCACACCATCGGATTCAATCGTGAAGCGGGCGTGCTTGCCTTCGCCCATCGGTCGCACATCGCGCAGCACCGCGTCTCTCACCATCAGCGACACGGCGGGGTTGCCCCGTCCGAATGGGGCGAGCATCGCAAGCTCCTCGGCGAGCTCCATGCCCAACTGCGTCCCACCGACGACGGCGTCGACACGCTCGCGCACGACCATATCCTCCGGCGAGAGCGCTATCGCCGCGTGCCTGTCGAGGGCGTCCGCGAACGCCGCCAGCGACCCCCGCTCGAGCTCGACTCCGGCGGCCGCGCTGTGACCGCCATAGCGCTCGAGATGCTCGCCACACGCCGTCAGTCCCGCCAGCAGGTCGTATCCATCGAAGCTGCGACCGGACCCGCGTCCGCGATCGCCGTCCAGTGCGACCAGCACGACCGGCCGCCGGTGGCGCTCCACCAGGCGCGCGGCGACGATCCCGATCACGCCTGGATGCCAATCCTCGCCCGCCAGGACATATGCGGCGCATGCGCCGCGCTCGCTCAGCTGCCCGATCTGCGCTTCGGCCTCATTGCGGATCGCGTGTTCTGTGTGCCTGCGCTCGCCGTTTGCGCGGTCGAGCTCCTCCGCGATTTGAGCGCCGCGCACCCGATCCTCGGTGAGGATCAACTCGAGTGCGGCGTCGGCCCGGTACAGCCGTCCCGCCGCATTGATCCGCGGAGCCAACCCGAAACCAACGGCGCGCTCGTCGATCTTGCTCGAGTCGATGCGCGCGACGGCCATCAGCGCCCGCAGTCCCGGCTTGGCGGTGGCGGCAAGCGCATGCAGCCCACGACGCACGAGCGCCCGATTCTCACCGACGAGCGGCACGACGTCTGCGATTGTCGCGAGCGCCACGAGATCGAGGTCCTCGTCGGCCTCGCTCGCCTCTCGGCCCGCCGCCTCGAGCGTCGCCTGGGCGAGCTTGTGGGCCACCGCCGCCGCGCACAACTCGGCGCACGGGTAGCCGCACAAGGCGGGGTGAACGATCGGGGCATCGGGGAGCATCCCGTCGGCGCGCGGCACGTGATGGTCGCTGACGATCGTCTCGATCCCGAGCGAGCGCGCCAGCGCGACCTCCTCCACTGCGGTGATGGCACAGTCCACGGTTATCAGCAACTCGGTTCCGCGCTCGGCGAGCCGGCGCACCGTCCTAGCGCTCAGTCCGTACCCGTCCTCGGCGCGATCGGGCAGATACCAGTCGCACGTCGCGCCGAGCTTTCGCAGCGTGCGTACAAGCACCGCGGTCGAGCACACCCCGTCCACGTCGTAGTCGCCGTGGATCGTGATTCGCCGCCCGGCGTGCGCGCGAGCGGCGACCAACTCGGCTGCGTCCCTCAAGCCGCCGAATGCGTCCAACTCGTGTCGCTCCTGCGCCGCGAGAAACGCGCTCGCGCTGCGCGGATCGCGATGGCCGCGTCGCACGAGGACCTGCGCGAGCGCGTCGCTCACGCGCAGTCGCTCGCGTAGACGTGCGACATCCTCGGGGTTGCAGTGGGGGATCTCGAAGCGAACCATCGCCTCGCCACCCTACGGCGCGCGGTAGACGGAAAGCGTGGTGCGGCTGTGAGCGGCCGCACGTCCCGAGGGGCCCTGGGCCCGATCTGAGCGAGATCGCTAGGTGAGCCCTAGGTGCGGAGCTCCTCGACGGGAGCGGCCTCGCGACGGATTCCCTCGAAGTAGACCGCCGCGATCCCCAGCAACGCGCCCGGCACCGCATACAGGACGACCGCGACATCGGTCGCTTTGATGCCGGGAACCACAAAGGACGAGCTCGTGATCCCATAGATCAAGAACCCTACGAGCACGGCCCCCGCCAGCGAGCCGATGAACGCTCCGACGATCCCGCCCCAGAAGCGGTCGGGCAGGAAGATCGTGAAATGCCAGATCGACAGGCCCATCATCACCCAGCCGAGCATTCCCATCAGCAGCTCCCTCCCAGGGCGCGGTCAGTCATCGAGGACCTCATCGTTAGCGTGCCCTCCCGTGACGGCGGTTGCGAGGTCGGCGCGGCTTGCGGGCGCTGCCCGGCTCGTCCTTGAGGACGAGATCCTCGGGTGTCAGGTCTGCAGCCGGATCGCGTGGCGGACTCTCGACATCCTGCCCGTTCACGTCGTCTCGTCGTTTGACGTCGGGCTTCCCCTGGCGTCCGCGTCGCGCTCCCACCGCGGCGCGCACACGCCCTGTCTGTTGCTCGGCAAGCTCTGGGCCTATCTCGCGCACCAACTCGTCGAACTCCTCCTTGGAGAGCTGCTCCCCCGGCTCCTCGGCGAGCGTCCCAGCGGCGCGGCCGCCGCGCTTTGACTTCTTGGCGGGCTCCACGTCGATCGGCGCATCTCCCAGCGCTGTCGCATACGCGGGCACGTAACCGATGTCGCGCACGATGCGCGTGCGCCGGTTGCGATACACGCCCTCGCGCTCCTTCCAGTGGGTCAGCACCGGTGAGGCGATGAAGATCGAGGAATACGCGCCAGAGGCGATCCCGACAAGCAGCGCGAACGCGAAGTCCTTCAGCGTCTCCCCGCCGAACAACAGCAGCGAGAGCACCGGCAGCAGCGTGCAGAAGCTCGTCGCGAGCGAGCGGGTCAGAACCTCGGACATCGAGCGGTTGACGATCTGCGAGAACGCCGCGCGCGGCATGCGTGGGACGTTCTCGCGCACACGATCGAACACGATGATCGTGTCGTACAGCGAATACCCAAGGATCGTGAGCAGCGCGGCCACCGTCGCGGTCGTGACTTCACGGCCGGTGAGCGAGTACACCCCGGCGGTTATCAGCAGGTCGTGCATCAGCGCGATCAGCACCGGGATCGCGTACTTCCACTCGAACCGCAGTGCGATGTAGGCGGAGATCACCAGCAGCGAGGCGATGATCGCGACGATCGCGCTTTTGGCGATCGTCTGGCCGAACGTTGGGCCGATCGAGGTGCTGGAGAAATTCTTCGTGCCCGGTGAGAGCGGACCGGTCCCGAACTTCGTGTCCAGGGCGGCCTTGACCTTCTGAACTTCTTCAGGCTTGAGCTTCTTCAGGGAGATCTGGAAGCCCTGTCCACCGACGCCTTTGCTCGAGAACTTCTGGATCTCGGCGCTCGGGTAGCCGGCCGCTGACATCGCCGAGCGCACCTGGTTCTCGTTGACGGACTTCACGAACGCCGTCTGGATACGCGTCCCCGATTTGAAGTCGATACCAAGGTTCAGGCCCTTGCCGCCGATCGCAAGCGCTCCGATCAAGAGGATGCAGCCCGACAGCGAGAAGAACCAGCGCGACGCGCCCATGAAGTCGAACGTCCATTTGCGTGTGCGCTTGGAGGCGCCGAGCAGCGCCGGATGCGAGACCGCCCGCGAGCGTCCCATCGCTCCGAGCGCGGCCTGCGTGGCAAGCACGGCGGTGAACAGCGTCAACAGCGTGCCGATCCCAAGTGTGAACGCGAAGCCCTGCACTTCCGCGGTCGCGAGCGCAAACAGGATGAAAGCGGTCATGAACGTCACGACGTTTGCGTCGACAATGGCCGCAAAGCCGCGCTTATAGCCCGTCGCGATCCCGGCCGCGATCGAGCGCCCGCCGCGGATCTCCTCCTTGACACGCTCGAAGATCACGATGTTCGCGTCCGCCGCGATGCCGATCGTCAAGATCAGACCCGCGATCCCCGGCAGCGTGAGCGTGATCGGGATCAGCTTGATGAGCGCAAAGAAGTACATGGCGTAGATCACCAGCCCGCCCACCGCGATCGCGCCTAGCACGCGGTAGAAGGTGAGCAGGAACAGGCACACGACCGCGAAGCCGACGAACATAGCGATCAGACCCTGGTTGAGCGCGGTCTTGCCGAGCGTCGCCGAGACCTGCGACTGGGAGATCAGTTCGAGCTTGATCGGCAGCGCGCCGGACTGGAGCTCGTCCGCGAGATTCTGCGCGGAGGTGAGCGTGAAGCCTCCTGAGATCTGTGAGCCGGTGGTCGGGTCGATGCCTTCCGGATTAGCCGTGAAGTCGATGAAAGGAGCGGTGATGATCTGGTTGTCGAGCACCGCCGCAAAGTGCTGTTGGGCGCCCTGCTTAGAGACCCCCGGCAGCTGCGCCTGCTGGCCGCGTTCGGCGATTTCGCGGGTCACGCGCTTGAAGGTCGAGATCCCTTTCGAGTCGAATTCGAAGGTGACGTTCGGCGCGCCCGAGCCATTGTCCTGGCCCTGGCGCGGGTTCTTGATTTCCTGGCCGTTGATCACCGGGTTGTCGTTGAGCACGTACCAGCTTTCCGGCGAGGGCTGGGTGACTTTGCCTTCCTTGCCCGTGATCGGCTGCGCTTGGGCAAGCACCGTGCCCGGATTGACCCGAACCGCCTTTGTCTTGATCCCCGGCGGCAGCTTCTTACCTTCGCCATACAGGTTCGCTTCGGTGTCCTCAGGGCCCCGCAACACCTTTTTGTGCGTGGTGTCGAGCAGGTACCACTGACCGTATATGCAGCCACCCACCTGCTTGGGCGTACACCCTTCCGCGTAGGTGGTGTCGTTCTTGCGGACGATCGTCGGACGCTTGAGCGCACGCTGCACCGCTTCGTACTCTGGTATCCCGGTTTCGGCCTGTGCCGGTTGCGGGCCGCCGGTCACCTTCGGTTCGGTCGGCGCGGGCTGGCCGTCGGGGCCGATCACGTTCGGCTCCCAGTCATAGAAGAACAGCTGCGCGGTCTTGCCGACCTGCTGCTGGGCGCGCTGGGCGTTGGTGACATCCGGCAGGCGCACGTCGATTTCGCTTGCGCCGGTGCGCTGGATTTCGGGCTGCGCCACGCCCAGCTTGTCGACGCGGTTGCGCATGATGTCGATCGCACGGTTGAGCGATTCGGTATCGACCTTCGCCTGTGCGGTTGCGCGCCCCTGATAGATCAGCTGCACGCCACCCTTCAGGTCGAGGCCCAGACGCGTTGACTTGCTCACGATCACCGCCAGCGAGGCGAGCACGAGGCCCGCAACGATCAAGAGGACGAGTGCGTTTCGGCGACGGTCAGCCATCAGTGGTCCCTCCTATGGGTCCATTGGTGGCACAAGGGATCTGTAGGAGGGACCACAATCTCAGACTACTTGTCTGGTGTGAGCACGAGCAGCAGCCCACCGTCGTCGTCGTATGCGGGGAACATGTCCGCCTTGGCACTCGCTTCGACGTCGCGCTCTCCGCTCACCCGGACCGGCACGTCAAGGGCGCGCACGCCCCACTCGAGCACGGTTTCCACTGGATCGTCGCCGTTGGCGAATGTCAGGCCGAGCACCTGCTCGACGCGCTGGCCAATCACGCCTTCCTCCTCGAGGCCGGTGAACGCGAACGAGTTCTTGCCGCACCCGATCACGCGGCCCTCGCCGTCGCACACGAAGAAGGCTGCGTCAGGCGCCGGGTAGTAGTCGTCGAGCAGCTCGAACAGGAAGGCAAATCCACACTTCACGCAACCCTTCGGCTGGCGCGTGAAGCCGATATTGCGGTCGATCTCGCGCGTGCGGTGTCCGCAGTTTGGGCAGATGAAGGGGTGAGCCATCGGACTCCACAGAGTACGGGAGCCGGCGTGCCGACGTGCAACCGGTGTGGGCGCCGCTTGCCCCGCGTCTCGATGCACCGTCCCGACAGGCCGTTAAACCCGTCGGAACCGCGACTTAGAAGAGCGCTGTCGCGCCGCTCCCCGCTCGCGGCGGCTCGATGCCGAGATGCTCGTACGCGGCGAGCGTTGCGGTCCTGCCGCGAGCGGTGCGCTTGATCAGGCCCTGTTGCAGCAGGTATGGCTCATACACGTCCTCGATCGTGTCCTGCTCCTCCCCGACCGCCACCGCGAGCGTCGAGAGCCCGACAGGCCCTCCGTCGAACTTGAGGCAGATCGCCTTCAGGATCTCGCGGTCGAGGCGGTCGAGGCCCTGCTCGTCGACCTCCAGCAACTCGAGCGCGCCGTACGCCGCCTCGGCGCCCACGACGCCGTCGAGTCGGACCTCGGCGTAGTCGCGCACGCGCTTGAGCAGCCGGTTGGCCACGCGCGGGGTCCCGCGACTGCGGGCCGCGATCGCGTGCGCGCCCTCCTCGTCGACGTCGATCTGAAGGATTTGCGCCGAGCGTCTCACGATCCGCGCAAGATCCTCCGCTCCGTAGTGTTCGAGGCGAGCCTGGATGCCGAAGCGGTCGCGCAGCGGCGTCGTGAGCAGGCCAGCGCGGGTCGTGGCGCCGATCAGCGTGAACGGGGGAAGCTCGAGCGTCACCACACGCGCGCCGGCGCCTTGACCGACCGTGATCGGCAGACGGCGGTCCTCCATCGCGGGGTAGAACGTCTCCTCGAGCGTGCGTGGCAAGCGGTGGATCTCATCCACGAAGAACACGCTGTGGGGCTCGAGCGCAGTCAGAAACGCGGCGATGTCACCCTTGCGCTCCAGCGCCGGTCCCGCCGTCTGGATGAAGGGCACCTCGAGCTCGGTGGCGACGATCTGCGCGAGCGAAGTCTTGCCGAGCCCCGGCGGCCCGGCGAGCAGCAGGTGGTCGAGCGCCTCTTTGCGGGCCTTGGCCGCCTCGATCGCGACGGCCAACTGCTCGCGCAGCGTGGGCTGGCCGATGAACTCCTCGAGCGCCCGTGGGCGCAGCGAGCGGTCGAGCTCGTCCTCAGGGGTCAGGTAGGGCGTCTGTATGCGCTCGGCCTGGGTCACGCCTCAGGCCGCCCGTGCGGTGCGCAGCGCCCCGGCTATCAGATCCTCGGGGCTCTCACCGTCGATGTCGCGCAACAGCTCCTCCGCTTCCAGCGCGTTGTAGCCCAGCGCGATCAGGCCCTCGTGGGCGAGCGCACGGGGACCGTCGGAACGTCTGCCCATCCCCACACTCTCAAGCGCGCCCTCCACACCCACCTTCTCGCGCAACTCGACGATGATCCGCTCGGCCGTACGCTTGCCGATCCCCGCGACCGCCTGAAAGCGGGCGGCATCGGCCCCCGCGATCGCCGCCAGCAACTCGCGCGGCGAGCCACTCGAGAGCACCGCCACCGCCACCTTCGGCCCGACCGCCTGAACGGATAGCAGCATCAGGAACAGATCGCGCTCCTGCTCTGAGTGAAAGCCGTGTAGGAGCAGCGCGTCGTCGCGCACGACAAGGTGGGTGTGAAGCGTCGTCTCGCCCCCCACCGCTGGCACGTGGCGCAGCGTCTCGCTGGAGACAGCCATCCGGTAGCCCACGCCCCCGCACAGCACCACCACATGGTCTGTGCGACGGATCGCCACCTCTCCCCGCACCAGCGCGATCATGCTCGAGCACCGGCGCTCTGCAGCGCGCTCGCGACCGCGTCCGCGAGCGGCGTTCCGTTGACATGGCACACCGCCACCGCCAGCGCGTCGGAGGCGTGGTCGTCCGCCGGTATCTCGGGCAGGGCCAGCAGCGTTTGCACCATGCGGCCTACCTGGTCCTTGGCGGCGCCACCGTGGCCGCACACCGCAGACTTGATTTTCTGGGGGGTGTAGGAGAAGCACGGTATCCCCCGTTCCCCCGCTGCCAGCATCGTCACGCCACGCGCCTGACCGACGGCGAACGCGCTGTGGGCGTTCTGGCCGAAGTACAGCTGCTCGAGCGCCATCGCGTCGCACTCGTGCTCCTCGAGCAGTTCGCGGATGCGGATCGCGATCTGTGCGAGGCGTTGCTCGACGGCAACCCCGGCGCGCGTCTCGATCACCCCGCCATCCAGCGCGGCGAGACGAGAGCCCTCGCGCACCACCACACCGTAGCCGGTGTTGGCGAGACCTGGGTCTATTCCGAGCACGATCATCCTTGATGATTCTGCGCGGCGCTCCGGACGCCTGCCCCCACGCGCGCGTGGGGCACCACTTTTCGTTCGTCTCCGAGCCGCCGGCCGAGGCGTCTACCACAAGCGCCAGGGCGCCTCGCCCGATTCCCACAGGTCGTTGAGCGCGACCGCGTCCTTGTAGGTGTCCATGCACTCCCAGAAGTCCTCATGGCGGTGAGCTCGCAACTCGCCGCCACGTGCCAGTCGCTCCAGCGGATCGCGCTCGAGCACGCTGTCGTGCTCCAGGTAGTCGAGCACGCCCGGCTCGAAACAGAAGAACCCACCGTTGATCCAGTGCTCGGAGCGCGGCTTCTCGCGAAAGCCGAGCACGCGACCGTCGGCCGGGTCGAGCTCGGTGACGCCGAACTGCAGTTCGGGCCGCACGACGGTCATCGTCGCCAGGCGGCTGTGGCCGGCGTGAAACGCGAGCAGCTTCGACAGGTCGATGCTGGCCACGCCGTCGGCGTAGGTCGCGCAGAAGGGCTCGCCGGCAAGCTGCGGCCCGAGCAGCTTGATGCGCCCGCCCGTGGGCGTGTCAAGGCCCGTGTCGACGCAGCGCACATCCACGTTCTCGGGCCAGGGCGTTTCGGCGGCAAAGCGCACGATCGACTCGCCCTTGTAGCCGGTGGCGAGCAGGAACCGCTCGAACCCCTGCACCGCGTACAGCTGGATCACGTGCCACACAATCGGCATCCCGCCGATCTCGACGAGCGGCTTGGGGATCGCCTGCGTGTGCTCGCGCAGGCGCGTACCGCGTCCGCCGCACAGGATCACGACGGGCGGCATCCCCTCACGGCTCACGCGGTCGCCCCTGCTGTGCACGATCGCTCATCCGGCTATGCGCTCGAGCACCTCGGCGGGGGCGTCGAAGTTGGCATACACCTCGTCGACGTCGTCGAGCTCGTCGAGCACTTCGATCAGCTTCATCAGGCGCACGGTCTGGGACTCGTCGATCGGCACAAGACTCTTCGGCCTGTAGGCGAGCTCGGCGCTCTGGATCTCGATGCCCGCCTGCTCGAGCGCTCCGCGCACGGCCGCGAACTCGCCCAGCTGGGTGATGACCTCGAAGACGTCCTCGTCGGTGGAGATGTCCTCGGCGCCCGCCTCCACGGCGACCATCAGGTCCTCCTCGGAGTGGGAAGCCGCGTCGACGGCGATCGAGCCCTGCTTCTCGAACAGGTATGCGACCGAGCCAGGCTCGCCGAGGCTGCCGCCGTGCTTGGAGAACGCATGGCGCACGTCCGCGCCGGTGCGGTTGCGATTGTCTGTAAGCGCCTCCACGAGCACCGCCACACCTCCCGGTCCGTAGCCCTCGTACAGGACGGTCTCGATCGCGTCGGCCTCGCCACCCTCCCCGGTGCCTTTGGCGATCGCGCGTTCGATGTTGTCCTTGGGCATCGAGGCGGCCTTCGCCTTGGCGATCGCGTTCTCGAGTGTCGCGTTGGCCGCCGGGTCTCCCCCGCCGTCGCGTGCCGCGACGACGATCGCTCGCGCCAGCTTCGTGAACTGGACTCCTCGACGCGAATCGACGATCGCCTTCTTGTGCTTGATGCTTGCCCACTTGGAGTGTCCCGACATAGGGCGCAAGGATACTTCCAGCACGGCGCCGACCCTTCGGCGGCCGCGCCTCTAGGATGCGCCGTCGTGGCGCTCGACCCGACCATCTTCAAGGCGTATGACATCCGTGGCCTCTATGGCGAGCAGATCGACGGCGACGCCGCGCTTGCGATCGGTCGCGCGTTCGCTCGCGTGCTCTCCCAGCTTTCGGGCAAGCCCACCGAGGAGATGCACGTGGGCCTCGGGCGCGACATGCGCCTCACCGCGCCCGAGCTCGCGGCCCGCTACCGCGAGGGTCTGTTGATGGAGGGCGCGGATGTGCTCGACGCCGGTCAAATCGGCACCGAGATGCTCTACTACCTCGTCGGCTCGCGCGGGCTCGACGGCGGACTGATGTGCACCGCCTCGCATAACCCCAAGGCCTACACCGGCGCCAAGCTCGTGCGCGACGGCGCGATCGCGCTGTCGGGCGACGCCGGCATCCAGGACATCCGCCGCACGATCGAGGCGGGACTCGACACCCTAGGGGGCGCCCCCCATGACCCCCCATCGCGGGGGGCAGGCGGGGGGCACCCTGAAGGGCACACCCTGAAGGGCGCAGGCAGGCAGGCAGGCGGCGATGGCGGCATCCATGCGCTTGGCACCTTGCAAGAGATCGACATCTACGAAGAGTTTCAGGCGGCGATGCTGGCTACGATCGACGCCGAGGCGGTGCGCCCGCTGAAGGTGGTGCTCGACGGTGGCAACGGTATGGCCGGCCCGATGGTGGGCCCGCTGCTCGCAAGCCTCGGCCTCGAGTTGATCGAGACCTACTGGACGCCCGACGGCAACTTCCCCGACCACGAGCCCAACCCGCTGCTGCCCGAGAACCGTAAGCTCATCATCGAGAAGGTCCGCGAGACCGGCGCGGACCTCGGGATCGCGTGGGACGGGGACGCCGACCGCTGCTTCTTCATCGACGACACCGGCGAGTTCGTGGACGGCGACTTCCTCACCGCGCTCTTGGCCGAGTCGCTGCTGGGAAAGAACTCGGACCCCACCCACCCCTCGACGATCCTCTACGACGTGCGAGCCAGTTGGGCGGTGCCCGACACCGTGGAGCGCCTCGGCGGGGTCGCGCACATAAACCGTGTCGGCCACGCCTTCTTCAAGACACGCATGCGCGAGGAGGGGTCGCTGTTCGGCGGCGAGGTCTCGGGCCACTACTACTTCCGCGACTTCTACTGCGCCGACTCGGGCACGATCCCGGCGCTACTCATCCTCGAGCAGCTCTCCTTGCAGCGCAAGCGCCTGTCGGACCTGCTGAAGCCATATCGCGACCGCTACTTCATCTCGGGTGAGATCAACACCGAGGTCGCAGACCAGCAGGCCAAGATGAAGGAGATCGCCGAGCGCTACTCCGATGCCAAGCAGAGCCGGCTCGACGGCATATCGATCGACTACGAGGACTGGCACTTCAACGTGCGCCCGTCCAACACCGAGCCACTGCTGCGCCTGTGCCTGGAGTCGCTGCGCTCGCATGAGCACATGGAGAGCATGCGCGACGAGGTGCTCGAGCTGATCCGCTCGGCCGCGCAACCCGGGTTGTGAAGCCGATGGTGCCGCCCTACGCGCGCGCGTGGGGCACTCGTTTCTTGGACACCCGCAACCGGCCAGCCGGGGGCTGCCCGTGAACCAAGTCGGACCACCCCACACAGGCGCGCGCGGGGTGCACTGTTTGGCGATACCCACACCCTTCGCGGTGGGGCGCATCAACTGTTACCTGATCGAAGACGATCCGTTGACCCTGCTCGACGCGGGGCCCAACTCTGCCACTTCGCTCACGGCGCTCGAAGACGCCCTCCAGGCTCATGGGCATCGTGTCGAGGACCTCGAGCGAATCGTCGTCACCCACCAGCACATCGACCACATCGGGCTCGTCGAGATCCTCGCGAAACGCTCGGGCGCCGAGGTGTGTGCGCTCGATCGTCTCGCGCCGTGGCTTGCGGACTACAAGCGCGAAATGGAGGAGAACGACACGTTCTCGGCGGCGATCATGCTGCGCAACGGGATACCCCAAGACGTCGTCCATGCGCTGCGGGCGGTATCCGCGAGCTTTCGCGCGTGGGGCGCGGCCGCGAATGTGACCCGTCCGCTGGGCGAGGGAGAGTCGCTCGAGTTCGCCTCGCGCGAGTGGCGTGTGCTTCACCGCCCGGGACACTCGCCCTCGGACACCGTGTTCTGGGACGAAGCCTCCGGGGAGCTGTTCGGCGGGGATCATCTGATCAAGCACATTTCCTCCAACCCGCTCATCTCAAAGCCACTGGAGGGGGACGCCCATGAGCGCCCGCGCGCCCTCATGAGCTATCTGGACTCGCTGCGCCTCACGCGCACGATGGACCTGTCGGTCGTGTACCCGGGCCATGGCGACCCTGTCGTCGATCACCGCACGCTGATCGACGAGCGCTTGCGCATGCACGAGCGTCGCGCCGACAAGCTGTACGGGCTGATCGCACAGCAGCCGCGCAACGCGTATGAGCTGGCCCAGGAGATGTGGGGCAATGTGGCCGTTACGCAGGCGTTCTTGACGCTCTCGGAGGTGCTTGGCCATGTGGACGTGCTGACCGACGAAGGCCGCGTGCGGGAGCGCGAAGCGGACGATGTCGTGTGCTTCGAAGCTGCTTGAAACAGTAGAGTACAATAAACTCCATGACTCTTGGTCAGGGTGGCGTTTCGATGGGCCGGCCTCACGCACATGGGGTCGCCCGCCAGGGAGAGATCTACCTGCGGGTGAGGCGCTGAGTCATGGAGAGTGCCACCTCGAATCCGCACCTCAACCTGTTCGAGCCCTATCGCGAGCTCTCCCGCGGCCACGAGGACCAGCTCACGCGCGCGGCGATGATCGTGCTGCGGCTCGTGCCGCTTGCGCGCGAGGCTCTGCTTGCGGCGATCGGCGAGCCCTCGCAAAGTCAGCTTCCCGACTGCATCGTGGACATGCAGGCGACGAACCTCGTCGATGCCTCTGAGGAAAACCTGGCCGGCGGCGAGGTTCAGCGAGGAAGGCTTGTGAGCGTCTTTTTGACGCCTGACACCGAGCCGTTCGACCTGGCCGAGGAGGTCACCGACACCGATGAGAACCAGCGCTTCGACGGAGTGTTGCGTTTTGACCCCGACCTTGTCGTCGTACTGGAGAGCAAGGTGTGCCGTCGCTGGGCCAGGCGCAACGGACACCGCGTGGCCGAGCTGAACCTCGGCGGCACCCGCTTCGCGGAGAGGCGTACCGCGGTACTGCGCTGGCACGACCTGCTCGAGTCATGGTGGCGACTTGTCGAGCTTGGCGTGCTCGGTCCCGCCGAGCAGGCGATCGTCAAGGACGTGCTCTCCTACGCCCACCAGGACTTCGGCCAGCTGCTCCCCTTCGGCACGCTGCGCCGCGTCGGCAGCGATCCCGTCAGGCGCAAGTGGCGGCTTCGCTCGCTCTTGCGCGAAGGGACAGGCATCGTGCCCGAGCGCGCCGGTCTCGTACACGTGCGCCTCGACGTGGCGCTAGGGGTGCTTTCGCTGCAACGCGCGGCGCTTGACATCGAGGAGGAGCGCCTGACACTTCACCTGTGGCCCGGCGAGCTGAAGGCGCAGGCCGAGCAGCTCTACTCCGGCGGTCGTGCCGAGAGCCTGTGCGAGCTGCTGGACGAGGACAGGCCCGGAGCGTGGCGGGTCAAGCCGCAGCCGCTACTCGGCTTTCGCAACGCGCCGGTGCGCACCCGGGTCTATCTCACCTGCACGCTCGACCCAGCGGAGTACGCGCGTCGCTGGCAGGGCGAGGACTGGAAGCAGGTGGGCGCGCACCACCGCAACCACATCCTGGCGGACTTGTGGCCTTGGCTGCTCGAGCGCGGCTACGCCTCAGAGTGCGACCGTGCACACCTGGACCCATTCCTGCACGCGCTTGGCCGGCGCTTTGCGCACTTGCGCCCGAGCATTCACGTGTCGCGCTCGTGGGATTGGAACGAAGCCGAGCGCCTCGACGACGAGGGACTCTTGCCCGGTGAGATTCACGACGCGCTCAACCGCGTGCTCGGCCTGCTGGGCGAGCCGCAGCTGCCGCTTACCCTTCACCCCAGCGATGTGGAGCCCGAGCGCGCGCCGCTGCTTGCGGCGACATCGGAGAGGAAGAGCTTGTGAAGGCGATCGTCGCGGCCCAGCTCCGTGTGAAACGCAACGGCCGTTACCTGTCCCTCGCGAGCGGCGACCGGATGACCATCCACTTCCGCTAGGACCTCCACGCCGGGACCATGCGCGGCGATCCACGGGGCGCGGATGAACACTCCTCGCAGCGGCCCGCCCTCGATGCCCTTCACATTCAGATCGGCCTCGAAACTACGCAACTGACGGCCGAACGCATTGCGCTCTGCGCGCATGTCCATGATCGCGAGGTGGTCGCAGTCGAGCACGATCAGTCCCGCACACGAGCCAAGGATGGGAATCCCACCCACCCCGTCGCGCGCGGCCAGTTCCCGCAAAGGCCCGGCAAGGCCCTCGCGCTCGATGCCGAGCGTCATCGTTGTGGACTCACCGCCCGGAATCACCAGCCCGTCCAGGCCGTCGAGGTCGGCGGGCACGCGCACCTCGCGCACGCCGGCTCCCAGGCGCCTCAGTACGTTTGCGTGGGCTTCGAAGTCGCCCTGCAGGGCAAGCACACCCACCATCGGACGCTGTTCGATCAAGTCGCCCACAGGACGGCCGAGGACGCCGCAACGCGCAGTGTCATCGGCCGTCCGGCGCTACCAGCCGCGTTGGGCTAGCAGTTGCTCGTTGGCCAACTTCGAGCTCTCAAGGCTGACCATCGCCGGGCCGAGGCCTCGCGAGGCGGCGGCGACGCGCTCGGGGTCCTGCCAGTGGGTGGTGGCCTCGACGATCGCCCTCGCACGCGCCGGGGGGTCGTCCGACTTGAAGATCCCCGACCCCACGAACACGCCTTCGGCGCCGAGCGCCATCATCAGCGCCGCATCGGCCGGTGTGGCGATGCCGCCGGCACAAAACAGCACGACCGGAAGGCGGCCCGCCCGCGCGACGCCTCGCACCAGGTCAAGTGGCGCGGAATGCTCCTTGGCGGCGCTCGCCAGCTCGCTCTCCTTGAGAATCGCAAGCCGACGAATCTCTCCCGTGACGGCGCGCATGTGGCGCACCGCCTCGACGACGTCTCCCGTGCCGGCCTCGCCCTTGGAGCGGATCATCGCGGCGCCCTCTCCGATCCGTCGCAATGCCTCGCCGAGGTTGGTTGCGCCGCACACGAACGGCACCTTGAACGCCCACTTGTCGATGTGGTTGCGCTCGTCGGCGGGCGTCAGCACCTCGGACTCGTCGATGTAGTCGACCTCGAGCGCTTCGAGCACCTGAGCCTCGACGAAATGTCCGATGCGGGCCTTCGCCATCACGGGAACGCTCACGGCCTCCTGAATCGCAGAGATCATCTCAGGGTCAGACATGCGCGCCACTCCCCCGTCCCTGCGAATGTCGGCGGGCACCCGCTCGAGCGCCATCACCGCGGCTGCGCCCGCATCCTCGGCGACCTTCGCCTGCTCGGCGTTCACCACGTCCATGATGACTCCGCCCTTGAGCATCTCGGCCAAGCCGCTCTTGACGGTGAATGTCGCCTCGTCGCGCATGTTCATGATCTTATCCGGGGCGGCGCATGTCGGACCGAACAGCCCGTACATGCACTTATCTGTGCCTCATACACCGACCGGCGCATGCAGCGGCCGTCCGTCCGTCCGTCCGTCATGTCCTTATGAGCTGCCGGCCGGCACATGTGCCGGCCGGCCGGACCGTACATGTACGGTCCGGGACAGGGCCGCATGCGGCCCTGTCTTCCCTGATATGAAGAAGATGAAGGTCCCGCCCTCCCGACTACTTGAGGCGAAACGCCTTGATGCGATCGTCGTACTGCGCGCTGTCCTTCGCATACACCCCGTATGCCAGCGCCTGAATCAGACTGAGCAGCGCCGTGTGCGAGCGCACGTAGGCAGGGCTGTTGGAGGAGTAGTAGAGCTTGATCTGCGCGAGCTTGGCCACCTCGGACAGCGTGGCGTCGGTGATCGCCGCCGTGCGCGCCTTGCGGTGGCGTGCCAGCTTCATCGCGCGCACCACAAGCGGATGCGGACGACCGGCCGACAGTCCGATCACGAGCGTGCCCGTGTCGATCCGCCCGAGCCGGCTGAGCGCCTCCTGGGAGGGGCTCGCGACGACATCGACCCGCAGATCGAGCAACATCAAGAGGTGACGCAGGTAGCTTGCGAAGAACGCCATCTGGTCGGTGCCCGCGACGAGCACCTTCTCGGCGCTCACGATCGCCTCCGTGAGCGCATCGACTGCCGGGCGCGACACCTTGCGCGCCGTTTCCTCCACGTTCAGGTGGTCGGCCGCCAGGGCGGTCTCGAACTCGTTCTGGTCGAGCGAGAACAGCGGCGCCGATGTGCCGTCCCCGCCCACCCCGACCTGCGATTGGGGCCGTGCGTGGATGCGACGGTACTCTTCGCGCGCGGCGGCCTGCAGCTCGGGAAACCCCTCGAAGCCAAGCGCCTGAGAGAACCGCACGACGGTCGAGCTCGACGTGTTGGCGCGACGCGCGAGCTCCTCGGCCGTCTGGAAGGCGGCCTCGTCGAGATGGTCCACGATGTACTGCGCCACGTCCTTCTGCGAGCGCGAGCACTCCTCGAAGCGACTCTGGATGTACAGCGAAAGGCTCTGGTGCTCTCCGACACCGCCGGCGGGCGGCTTCTCTGGTGGGGTAGCTAGTCGTCTCATCGGCGCATTTGTTCGACGGGTGCGCCCCACACTCCTCTACGGCCGCGTATCGCTTTCGACTATCGGCGGTTCCGTCACCGGCGCGTTTCGACCTCGCTGTCGCCGTCCTCGGCCCGAAAGCGCGTGGCCATCTCGACGAAGTAGTCGAGCGCATGCGGGTTGGCAAGCGACTCGACGCTTGCCGCACGCGCGGGAGGAGTGCCCATCAAGATTCGCTTGACCGGCACCTCGAGCACCTTGCCCGAGAGTGTGCGCGGCACCTCGGCGATCTGCAAGATCTCGTTGGGCACGTGTCGCGGGGAGCAGTCCTCGCGAACCCTTCGCTTGATCTCCGCTTCCAGGGGCGCCTGGAGCGATACCCCCTCACGCAGCACCACGAACAGCACCATCCACAACTCCTCGTCGGCCCCGGCGCGTGGGATGTCGACCACGAGCGCGTCCACGATGTCCTCGATCGCCGCTGTGACGCGATATATCTCACTCGTGCCCATGCGTACGCCCTGGCGGTTGATCGTCGAGTCCGAGCGACCGTAGATCACCGCGCCGCCGCGCACGGTGATGCGAATCCAGTCGCCATGACGCCAAGTGCCGGGGTACATGTCGAAGTAGCTCTCGCGGTAGCGCTCGCCACTGCAGTCGCCCCACAGGAACAAGGGCATCGAGGGGAGCGGCTTGGTGAGCACAAGCTCGCCAAGCTCGTCCTCGAGCGGGTGGCCCTGCTCGTCCCAGGACTCGACGGCACAGCCAAGCGCACGGCACTGGATCTCGCCCTCGTACACCGGCAGCAGCGGACAGCCGCCCACGAACGCGGTGCACACGTCGGTGCCCCCGCTCGTTGAGAACAGCCAGGTGTCATCCCCAACGTGCCCGTACACCCAGCGAAAGCTCTCCGGCGGCAGCGGAGAGCCCGTAGAGCCGATGCTGCGCAACGCGCTGAGGTCGAAGTCCCGAGCCGGCTCGATCGCTGCCTTCTCGCAGCTCATCAGAAATCCGGCGCTCACTCCCATGCACGTGATGCCCGTCTGCTCGGCAAGGCTCCAAAGCGCCCCAAGGTCCGGATGTGCGGGGCTGCCGTCGTACAACACGATCGCGGCGTCGCCGAACAGGCAGCCCACCAGGAAGTTCCACATCATCCAGCCGGTCGTCGTGAACCAGAACATGCGATCGCCGCGGTGCAGGTCGAGGTGCAACTGGCTCTTCTTCATCTGCTCGAGCAGGATGCCGCCGTGGCTGTGCACGATCGCCTTCGGCAGGCCGGTGGTGCCCGAGGAGTAAAGCACCCACAGCGGGTGCTCGAACGGGACCTGCTCGAAGCGCAGCGGGGCGCCCGTGCCGCGCGCTACGAGCTCGGCCCAAGTGAGGGCCCGTCGCGCCTGGGGAACGGCGGTTTCCTCGGGGTGCGGTGCACCTTCGTTTGCGTGGCCCCCACGCGCGTGGGAGAAGCGCGTCTCTTCGGGGTGCGGCGTCTCTTCAGGGTGCGGCGTCTCTTCAGGGTGCGGTGCACTCCGATCTGCGTCCCCCCCACGCGCGCGTGGGGCAGTGGCTTCGGCAAAGAGATATGGAAGCATCACCGTGTGCCCAACCGACGGCAATCCCTCCAAGATCGTGGCGAGCGCGCCTGAGCGGTCGAAGTCCTTGCCTCCGTGGCGGTACCCGTCGCAGCAGAACAGAGCCTTTGGCTCGATCTGGGCGAAGCGGTCCACCACGCTGCGCGCCCCGAACTCGGGTGCGGCGCATGACCAGATTGCGCCGATGCTCACGGTGGCGAGGAACGCCACGAGCGTCTCCGGAATGTTGGGCATGTACGCGGCGACGCAATCGCCGCGCCCTATCCCCAGCGAGCGCAATCCCTCCGCGACGGCGGCCACCTGCTCGGAGAGCTCTCCCCAACTCAGCTCGCCGAGCGGGCGCAGCTCCGAGGCGTGCAACACCGCCGGCTCATCCTGGTCGTGCTCGCGCGAGAGCATGTTCTCGGCGTAGTTGAGTTGGGCCCCCTCAAACCAGCGCGCGTCCGGCATCCGGGGCTTACCGATCGGGGATCCCTCCGATCCCCGATCGGTAAGCACGCGCTCATATGGCACGGACGCGCGCACGCCGCAGTACTCCCAGATGTCGCCCCAGAACTGCTCGATCTCGCTCACCGACCAACTCCACAGCTCCGCATAGTCGGCGAACGTGCGCCCGTGGCGCTCTCCGGCCCACTCCATGAAGGCGGTCAATCGCGCGCGCGCGACCGTCTCGGAGCTCGGCGTCCACAGCGGAGTTTGGTCGTGGCTGTCCGACATCGCGTACCCCTTTTCTAGCGCCCCTCTCAACAGAGGCGCCCATGCCTCCCACCCCCGCCGGCGTCCACGGTCGAGTCTGGTGGCTCAGACCCCAAGCGCTCCGGCGGCTGGCTCAATTGATACCGGGTCCTACACAGCGAGCGCAAGTGCCGCACGCTCGCGCCCGCCGGGGGACGGGCGAAAAGGGGGCCGCGATCGTACCCGCCAACGCCTGCCCTATCCTGACCGCCGGTGAGTATCGAGGCGCTACGCGACGAGTTCCCTGTGCTGGAGCGGGTGGCATACCTGAACGCGGGCACCGACGGCCCGCTGTCGGGTGCCGCGGCGCGAGCGGGCGCGCAGGAGCTGGCCGGCGAGGCGCGCATGGGACGCGCCGGCGTCCACTTCGAGCGTCGCCGCGAGCTCGCTGGAGCGTTGCGCGAGGCGTACTCGCACGTGCTCGGCTGCGAGCTCAGCGACGTGGCGCTCACGACCTGCACGAGCGAGGGGCTCGCGAGCGTGATCGAGGGCCTTGGGCTCGGCGAGGGCGATGAGATTCTGACGAGTGACGAGGAGCACCCCGGCCTGCTGGGAGCGCTCGGCGCGGCGAGGGCGCTACGGGGGGTGTCTGTCCGCATGGTGGGGCTCGAGCACGTCGCCGATGCCGTGGGACAGCGCACGCGGCTGGTGGCGTGCTCGCACGTGAGCTGGGTGACCGGACGACTGGCGCCCACCGAGCTCGCGGAGCTCGACGTGCCCGTCGTGCTCGACGGCGCCCAGGGCGTGGGGGCGGTGCCGGTGGATGTGCGCTCGCTCGGCTGCGACGCCTATGCGGGCGCGGGCCAGAAGTGGCTGTGCGGCCCCGATGGGCTCGGCATGCTCTACGTGGCGCCCTCGTTGCGCGAGCGATTGGGTGTGGTGCGCCGGGGCTATGGCAACCTGGCCGACCCGGCCGCCGGCCTTGACGCACGAGTTCACGAGGACGCTCGACGCTTTGACACGTTCGCGCTCAGCGCGGAGGCGCTCGCCACCGCGCTCGCCGGGATCGAGGTCCTCGAGCGAGCGGGATGGGATGCCGTGCACAAGCGCGCTCTCGCGCTCGCCGCGCGGCTGGCCGAGCTGTTGATAGGCATTGGACGCGAGAGCGCCCCGCGCGGGCAGAGCACGCTCGTCTCCTTCTCGAGCCACGAGGACCCAACTGCCGAGCGCACCCGCCTCGCCGAGCAGGGCGTGGTGGTGCGCGACATTCCCGGCCGCCCTCTATTGCGAGCCTCGGTGGGCGCTTGGAACGACGAGCGGGACCTCGAGCGCCTGCTCGCCGGCCTGCAGGCCTAGCACAGCTTAACGTTCCCTTAGCACGCTTATGCGGTTTGCTTGTGGCGCCGCGGTCGCTGCGCCACAAGCAGATCGATCGCCATCGACATGAGCACCATCGAACGCCCCACCGCCTCCATCTCCTCCGCCACGCCGGCGCCGGCGGGCGCGTCCCCGATCGCGGGGCCACGCTCGCGACGCTCACTGCTCGAGCGTGCCGGCCCGCACCACATCGCGCTCACCGGCATCCTCGCCCTGTCGGTGGTGCTGAACACCCACAAGCTTGCCCAAAACGGGTACGCCAACACGTTCTACTCAGCGGGCGTGCGGTCGATGCTGCGCTCCTGGCACAACTTCCTGTTCGTGTCGTTCGATCCGGGCGGGCTCGTCACTATCGACAAGCCCCCACTCGGCGTGTGGGTGCAGGGCGCGAGCGCCGAGCTGTTCGGCTTTTCCCCGCTAAGCCTGCTCTTGCCAGAGGCGATCCTCTCGACGCTCGCCGTGGCGGTGCTCTACCGGGTGCTGGCGCGCAGGCTGGGTGCGGGAGCCGGCCTGGCGGGAGCGCTCGCGCTCGCCGTGTTCCCATCGTTCGTGGCGGTATCGCGCGACAACGGCGTCGACCCGCTGCTGATCCTGCTGATGCTGTTCGCCTGCGCGGCAGCCCTGAACGCGATGGAGGACGGGCGCTGGCGCTGGCTACTCGCTTGCGCGGTGCTCGTCGGGCTCGCATTCAACACGAAGACGCTCGCGGCCTACCTGATCGTCCCGGGGATCGGGCTTGCCTACCTGTTGTGCGCCCCGGGATCGTTGCTCAGGCGCGGCGGGATGTTGTTGGTGGCTGGACTGATTATGGGTATTGGCTCGTTCTCGTGGACAGCCGTTGTCGAACTAACACCAGCCTCACAGCGTCCGTTTGTGGGCAGCTCCACGGACAACAGCGAGCTCGGGCTCACGTTCAGCTACAACGGCTTCGGTCGCGTCGAAGGCGAGTTGGGTGGCCCGGGCCAGGTGCCCCACGGCGAAGGCGCCCGCCTACCCCCGGCGCACACTCGCTCTGCACACCATGTCGCGACTCACCAGGCGGCCGGTCATAGGTCGCGTCCACAGCGCCTCTCGCGGGGCGCCGGCGCGGGCCTCCGACACGTGCGGCAAACGCCGATCGTGCCGGTCCGGGGGCCGGTCCTGCCCAACGGCAGGCTGCGCAATCCGATCGCCTTCGGCGGCGCGACCGGGCCCTTGAGGCTGTTCGAATCGCGGCTGGCCGACCAGGGCGCATGGACACTCCCGTTCGCGCTCATCGGGATGCTCGCGTTCGGGCTTCTCCTGCTGGGGGGCGAGCGCACGCGCCGCGATCCACGGCTGGCGGTGACGATCGTGCTCGGCGGCTGGCTGCTGACGGAGGTGGCGGTCCTCAGCTTCTCCAAAGGGATCGTCCACCCCTATTACATCTCGGCGCTCGCGCCAGGCGCCGCCGCCATGATCGGAGCGGGGGCACTCGCGTTCACGTGCTTCGCGCGAAATCGCGACTGGCGCCTGGTGCTGCTCCCCTGTGCGGTGGGGGCGACGGTGGCCACCCAGCTGGCGATCCTCGGCTATCAGCACTACATGCACTGGTTCGTGCCCGCATTGATCGGTGGCGCGACGATCGCGACGGTCGCGATGGCGGCGCGTCGGCTTGCCGCCCCGGCAATGGCGCTCTTGCTTGGCACGCTGACGATCGCGCCTGTCGCCTATGCGACCACGACCTGGCTCGCACCGGTCCAGGGCACCTTTCCGGCGGCCGGGCCTCACCAGACAAGCGGCGACGGCTACGTCGGCGTCAACGCCCGCGCCGTGCGCGTAGACCTCAACCTGATTAGCTATGTCGGCGCGCACCGGCACGGCACGCGCTGGGCTGTGCTCACGGACGCCGCGCCGACCGCCGCGCCGCTGATGTTGCTCGGATTGCCCGCGGGGGCGATCGCGGGCTATAGCGGCACCGACCCCGCACTCGACGGTCCCGCCCTGGCGCGCCTCGTGGCACACGGATGGGCGCGCTATGTGGTGCTCGGCGGCGCGTATGCCTCACGCGGAGGCAACCTCGCGACAAAGGCGACGCTGCGCGCCTGCCGAGAGGTGCCCGCCGCCGCTTGGCACGGCCCCAAGCCCTCGCCGTACCAACTGGTGCTGTTCGACTGCGCCGGGCGCGAGCGGGCGCTATCGGCGCCGGTGCGTCCCAAGGGATAGGCCCAAAGGCTCAGGCTGCGCGAACGTTGGGCGAAGCGAGCACAGCGTCCAATTGCCGGCTGACGAGTTGGCGCTCGAAGAAGATGCCCTCGCGCAGACCGGCTCCGGTCACCTCGAGCGTGGAGAAGCCTCCGTGGCTCATCACCGTCTGGATCACGACGGCTCCCGCGAGCACGATGTCGGCGCGAGCGGGTTTGATGCCAGGCACGCTGCCGCGCTCTGCGGCCGGCAGCGCGGCGAGCCGTCCCACGAGCTCATCCAGCGTGGCTTGCTCGATCACGAAGCCCTGCACCTCGTCGGAGGGCAGGCCTGCCGCAAGCTCCGCGGCGGCCGCCAGGTTGCGAATCGTCCCGCCCAGCCCCACCAGGCGCGGGCCCGCGGCGACGAGCCACGGTGCGCGCTCGAGCTTGCGCGAGACGTGCGCAGCGAGCGCCTTGAGCTGACCGCGCTTGGCAGGCTCGTCGGCGGCAAGGAAGCGCTCTGTCATGCGTACCGCACCGAGCCTCCACGAGCCCGACTCGCGTGCCAGTCGCCCGGCGACGCGTACAAGCTGTAGCGAGCCCCCACCGAGATCGAGCACACACCCGTCGCTGAGCGTCGTGGAGTTGACCGCTGCCAGGTATCCGTAACGGGCCTCCTGCTCGCGGCTGAGGATGCGCACCTCGAGGCCGGTGCGTAGGCGCACCCGCTCGAGGAACTCCTCCCCGTTCTCGGCGTCGCGGATCGCGCTCGTGGCCACGGCGTCGATCGAATGTCCGCCCAGGTCGTGGCGCGAGCACAACTCGGTAAAGCTGTCGAGCGCATGCAGCGCGCGCCCGATCGCCGCCTCGCCGAGGCGTCCGGTGGAAGCGAGTCCCTCGCCGATGCGCACTGCGCAGGAGAGCTCGTCCTCGCGCTCCCACGACGCGCCGTGCACCGCGAACACCACCATCCGAAACGAGTTGGAGCCAAGGTCTATGACCGCAACGCGCTGGTCGGGCTCTGAGGCCATGGCATAAAGCGTAGTGGGCACATCGGAGGTATCGCCAAGCGCCAACACATGGGATCGGCGTGCCTCGGGTACACCAATCGAGGTAGAGCTCGCACCGACACCGACTCGACTCCGGCGCCGCAACCGCTACAGGCGCGAGTCGCACACAGTGGGCGGGCTCGGCTTGGTCCGCGAGCGGGCCTGCCCCGCTATCGAAGCGGACGCTCACCACACCAATACCGCAGAAAGGAACCACCATGAGTACACAGGAGAACAAGCAGACCGCACGGGCCGCCTACGCCGCATTCAGCAGTGGGGACGCCGAGGGCGCGATGCGAGAGATCGACGACTCGATCGAGTGGACGGTGCGTGGCAAGAACTCGCTGAGCGGGACACACAAAGGCAAGCAGGCGGTGGGCGAGCTGTGGGGCAGGTTCCTAAGCGCGGGCTTTCGCACCGAGCCGCATGAATTCGTCGCGGACGGCGACAAGGTGGTTGTGCTCACAACCGCGTATCTAGACGAAGAGCCCATCGAGAGCGCCGATGTTTTGACCTACAACGGCAACGGCAAGCTCGTGGCATTCGACACGCTGGCTGACGAGACGGTCCCCAACCGGGTGTTCGCGACATAGCAAGACGGGCTTGTCGGTGGGCATGACGATCCCGAGATGAGCAGGCCGGCTCATCTCGCAATCGATACGTGTGCAAACGGCGCGAGAGATCTATGCGTGGCGCTGGCGCACATGGTGGCACGTCGAGCATCGTGGGTGGCGCAGCACGCCGCGGAACGGCCGCCTCAATCCCGGCAGATATTGAGTCGTGAGGCCTTAGGTGGGAGCCCGGGTCTCGTGTAGCGATGTGACATCTCTCATCCGATGCTCACCTGGGCCTAAGGGGAACACTCGAGGCTTCACACCATGTTCGCGCGCGAAAAACACCAGCGGAGGCGCTGGCTGCTCTCAGGAGCGGTCGCGGTCATGCTCGCCGCAATGGTTGCGGGTGTCGTGCGCCACGACGACTTCGACTCCGATGCCAAGGTTTCCCGGCAATCGAGTCTCTCCGGTCACTCGGCGGGGGCCTCGAGCCCCCAGGGCGCGGTGCCCGCGTCTGCATCAGGCCCGTGCGGAGCCGCGAGCGCCGCGGCGATCGCGAGTGTCGACGCGACGGTTGCGCGACGGATATACGGCGGAGAGTTGCGCGGGAGCGAGGTGAGCACCGACATATCCCGTATCGCGGGAGATCGCGAACTGGTGAGCGCGCTTGCGAGCTCCGATGGCGCGAGGGTGGCCTCGGAGGTGCACAAACTGGTGTACACGCCCCACTGGCACATAGTGCGCTTGCGGGTTCTCGAGAACGGCCATGCCGTGGCCGACGTCGGCGGCCCCTACATCATCGCCCCGGTGTCTGGCGTGCTCAGATGGAACGGCAGCAAGGTTGGAAGCTTCGTTATGTCCATCCAGGACGACGCAGGCTACGTGAAGCTCGTGACGCGCTTCACGGGCACACCGATCGACCTATACAGAGAAGGCGCGCTCGTGATGGGCACCCTTCGATCCGCGCCGTCCTCGGTGAGCACCGGTCAGTCGGTCACCGTAGCCGGCCGCACATACCGAGCCCTGGTCCTCAACGCGCTCGCATTCCCCAGTGGCACGCTGCAAGCCAGGCTGTTCGTGCCCAAGCCCACGAGCGCTCAAGCGAGGCGCAGTTGCACTGCCTTGAAGATCGCCGCGTGGGGCAACGTCGTGAAGCACATCGCGAGGCGCTACTCGCCCTTCTCCGCACACTACGGCGATCTCGCGGGCACCTTGAAGGGTGCCAGCGCGGGCCTGGTGTACGTGAGGGCAGGCTCCAAGCGGCTGGTGGGCGGCGCGAGCCCTGCTCGGATACCCCACAGCGGCACGCTCGAGTATCGCGGGCGCTCATGGTTGGTGTTCTCGTGGGAACCGGTCCCGCCTGCGCGGATCTACTTCCTGGTGGCGCCCGGCTAGGACTTGTGCTTCGCTTCTTGGCTAGGACTCCCGTCCCACCCCAGCGGCCGTGCGCTCCCGCCGGACAGCGACCGCTACGCCTCTCGGCGACCTGTCCGACCGCTCGCTCTACGGCGCCGGTCTCCTCAACGCCGCCGCCGCGACCACGCCTATGCTGAAGGCGTTGTAGACGCGAACACCCCGGCTGGCTGACGATAAAGGCGCGGGCGCGCGAATCATGTCCGAAGCGTTGAGCACTGTCACGACACCGCCCGCAATACTGCCCCCGTCCGGTGGGACTCCGCCGGGGTCGGTGTCGCCTGAGCCGCCGCGTCGTGGCTGGTGGATGGCCAAGCGCTTCCTGCTGGCTGTGCTCGGCATCGTCGCGCTCTCAGGCGCGGCCACCTACATCTTCGTTCTGAGAGAAGTCAGCGGCGTCGTCAGTGCGCTGGGGCAGAACAAAGCGGTCAAGGTCGCGCCGAACGTGCTGGCGCCCACCAGTGGGGGCGCACCGGAGACGCTATTGCTGGTGGGCAACGATCAGCGGCCACCCCCAAAGAGCAATCCCCTTGGAAGCGTCCTGCCGCATTCCAACGAGATGCTGCTGGTGCGGATCGACCCGAGTAAGCCGACGATCTCAATGCTCTCGATCCCCCGCGAGTTGCAGGTCCCGATATACCCGCCGAACGGGCCGCCGACGGTGACCCGCATCAACGCCGCGTACACGCTCGGCGGAATCCAGTTGATGACCGAAACGATCAAGCGCGTAATAGGCATCTCCGTCAACCACGTGCTGGTCGTCACTTTTCCGAAGTTTAGGCGCGCGGTCGACGAAATGGGCTGTGTTTACATGACTGTGGACCGCCGCTACCACCACGTCAACGAACCCGGCGGGGAACAGTATTTTGAAATCAACCTGCAGCCCGGCTATCAGCGGCTATGCGGCCGGCAGGCGCTTGAATTCGTCGCCAACCGTCACGAAGACACCTCGCTGGTACGCGACGCGCGCGACCAGCGCTTCCTGCTCGAAGTCAAGGCGCAGTACGGATCGACGCTCTTTGAAAACCGCGAAAAGTTCGAGCGGATCTTCGGCAAGGCCATCGAAACGGACCTGCACAGCACGGGCCAGGTGCTCGACCTGCTCAGGCTGCTGGTGCAGTCGCAGGGAAAGCCGGTGCGCCAGGTTCCCTTCCAGGTCAACCTGCTGCCCACATACGACACCGCCACGCCACAGCAGATCCACGAATCGGTGCGATCGTTCCTGGGTGGCACGGCGCCGATCCCCAAGCGGCAGATCGCGCACAGCCTGCACACGGTTCACTCCCACCACGCCACTGCCGGGCTCGCGCTCGTCCCGACGCCAGAGGCCGATCTTGCCCATGCGCGTGCGGTCGCGTCACGGTTGCCGTTCTCACTTGAGTACCCCCGTGTGCGCAACACCAACGCAGGCGCCTTGCCCGACACGCTACGCCGCTATGACATCCGCGACCAGCAGGGTCACCTTCATCCTGCCTACGTGGCGGTTATCGACCACGGAGGCTTGCGCGAATCCTACGACGTCCAGGGAACCACATGGACAGAACCGCCGTTGTTGAGCAATCCGAGTCAGACCGCTCACTTCGGCTCACGCACCTATGGCCTGTTCTATGAGGGTGAAAAAATCAAGACGATCGCGTGGCGCGAAGGCAGCGCTGTCTACTGGATCGAAAACACCCTCACCAACAGCGTTCCCTCGCGCGAGCTGCTGGCGATGGCCGAGCAGACACTGCCGGTCACCAGACACGCAGCCACGGCGCGTACCGCGACTCCGAGCGCATCCAGTTTCAACCCTCCCGCGCGAGCGCCCGCCACAACAAGTCTGTTCTCCAAGCTCGCGGCCGTACTCAGTTTTGTGAGTCTGGCCGTTATTGCGTTTCTCTCGTTGCGCGTGTTCTCACGCCAACGCCAGCTGAGTCTGTTGCGGGAACAGGTCGCCCACGCGATGGAGATCGAAGCGCGCCTACGCCCACAGCTCGCCGCGGCCGGCGGCATCCCCCGCCCTGAGCGGGCGCCCACCATCTACCGCACGCAGAAACGCCGCCGCCGGGGCGTACTGGTAGCCGCCGCGGTAATGATCCTGGGAGTCATCGTCGCGCTCGCGGTGCACTTCCTCCCGGCCGAGCTGTCCTCCTCCTCGCCACCGGGTCGCTCCTCTGTGCCCGTGGCTGTCCTCAACGCCACCGGCACTCCGGGCGCGGCCCACCGGCTCGCCGACACGCTGAAGGCCGACCGTATCCATCTCGGCGAGATCGGCAACATCAACGCCAACCTCGGCCACGGTGTCTACGTGCTCTACCCACCCGGCGCCCAAACGCAAGCGCGACAGATCGCACGACTCATCCCCAACCTCTCGCCCACCATCGCGCCAATCCAGCCACAGGTGCAGAACGCCATCGGCAGACACAACGAGATCGTCGTCATCTTCGACTGATGCGGGCCAACCGACGACGGCCCGGCCCGCCTGGCACCCAGGGAGCCGCGAGGGACGACGACCGAGACGAATCTCATGGCGAGCAGGGTCCGCGCGCGCCGAGCCCCGACGTAATGCTGGCGACACTCGACGAGCGCCAGCTGGGTGTCCTGCGTCGCGTGGGGCGCGAGTGGGGCCGGGTCTGCGGTAACCCAGAAGTGTGGCGGCGGGCGCTGCCCGTGGACCCCAGCCCCGGCAGCTACCCCGACCCCACGGACATCCGACCGACCCGCTTCGGGCGCTTCGTACGCGTACAGAGCCGATCCCAGCCCGTGGCTGGGTCGACGAGGGAGGCCGAGGCGCCATCGTCGCTGCTCGGGCGTCTCGGCCACGACCTGCGTCGTGGTCTGCTCGGGCCTCCCCTGAAGAGCACCGCGATCGTGAGCGAGCGGATGCGTAAG
>CAAGKR010201790.1_pt1 | contig 31690 bp, 28 predicted proteins | sample 2556971 | NCBI WGS metagenome assembly CAAGKR01 (sample SAMEA5207829, study PRJEB30636) | soil metagenome | biome: forest; feature: boreal; material: soil | place: USA | collected 2011-09 | depth 1 m | reverse complement strand
TCCGGCTGCGTCTACAAGAGCTGTTGCGTGTGCGGCAAGTCCGCGGGCGTTCCAGGGAGCGTGTTTAGCATGGGCGCGGAGGAGAGCGACAGGCGATTCAGCCATGTGGATAGGATAACATTAAAGTCCTCTGCTCGCTCGTCGTGCGGAAGATCGCCCGCGGGAGAGAGAACAGAGATTTCGAAATCGCGTTTCAGCTCGCGGAATCCGCGGAACTCCTCCACCGGCGCGATCGATCCCTGCTCTCCCCATACGAGCAAGGCCGGCTGGCTCAGACGACGAAGCGCGTTGCGGACATCGATGTTGAGATGCCCGGACAGGAATGCCGCGGGCGCATGACGGGCGCCTCGCTGGTGCGAAGTGGCGTAATAGATGTCCACCAGCTCGTGGCTGACGAGCGAATCATTGGAGTATGCGTTCCTGAGGTAGCGGCGAAGATTCGGACCCGATACCATGGCGTTGAACATCGCGGTGCCGGCGATCGGGGTCTCGACCGCGAGACGCCCTGCTTCACCGCCAATCCCGACGGGCTCGTTCTGGCGGACCAATCCTGACGGCGCTATCAACGCGACGGCTGGAAAGCGATGTGGATCGCGCGCCGCGAGAACGATCGCATATGCGCCCGAAAGCGATGAGGCCACGAGCACGCACGGCTCATCGATTACCCTGCTGACGAAATCCGAGATCAGCGAGATGTAGAGGCGCGCGGAATAGCGAATCGCCGGACGGTCCGAAAGGCCGAAGCCGAGCAAGTCGATGGTGTAAACGGTATTGGTGCGGGCGAGGGCGTCGACGTTGTTGCGCCACTCGTAGGACCATGCGGCCGTGTGGATTCCATGAATGAGAAGGATGGGCGGACCTTCGCCGCGCCTGGTGAAGGCGACCCGTCTATCCCGCCACTCGAAGCCGCCTTCTTCTCCACCAATGAGATTGGTGAGCTTGTCGACACCCTTTCGGGCAAAAGCGTTATAAGCGGCAGCAGCGCCGAGGATGGCGCCGCCGGATAAAAGGATCTTTCTCCAGGGTCCTTCAATTCGTTCGTCGTTCTCCTGCATCAATCCTCACTCGGGTCGGTCAAGGAAAAAGCGCGGCTACTTGAGAGTAACCGCGCCTCGGGCACTGCGCACGGGGGCAGGAAAATCTACCTCCGGGAGCGGCTCATGGAGCTGGAGCTTTTGCGGCTTCCGCCGCTCCGTCCGCCGGACTTAGCCCCTCCTTTGGGGCGGCTCGACTTCCGGGCGGCCCCCTTTTTGGTGCTCTTCCTGGCGCCGGCCTTCTTTCCGGCTGATTTGCTTCCGCCTGACCTCGATTTGGCTGCCTTCCGGCCACCGGAGGACTTGCGGGCACCGGCTCTTTTCCCGCCTGAAGACCTGGAAGGGCTCTCTGTCGCTTTTTTGCTCGTCCCCACGCCAGAGCCTGACCGGGCGGGCGATGCTGAGCCACCGAAGGAGCTACGAGCGCCTGCGCCGGAAGTGCTCCCCACCGCTGGTGCGCTTGTCGGTGTGGTCGAAGGTAGAACACTGCCGTACCCTGTACCACCGCTGGTCGACCCGGGAGTTCCTCCACCGCCGAGCCCGCCACCGGTCAGAGATGACTCCTGCCGCTTTCCGGATCCTTTGGGCCGACCCCTTCTGCCTCTTGGGGCGCCGCCACCGAAGAGATCCTCCTCTTCTTCCTCGTCCTCGCCCTCATCGCCTTCGGTTACGACCGTAGCGTCAGAGTCGACCTCCTCGTCGTCGTCCGCGTCTTCAGCGCTGTCCCACAAGCGGTCGCTGTGATCCTCGTTGATCGCCCAGCCACCATCTTCGTCTTCGTCATCGTCGTAGGAACGCTTGCCGCGACTGAAGCCACCCCCGAGATCGTCCGGGTCATCGTCATCTGCAAAACGCAATGGCTCCACTGATTCACCGCTCGGCATGAGTCCTCCTATAGAATGTTCAGCAACGCGCTGAATAGCGCGCAATTTTCTAATTTCGCCCGCTGCACGTCGCGTGCCTTGTGCAGATCACGTGATGATGCAGGCATCCAGCACACCGAATACGACTCTCCTGACGCGGCGTCAAGGAGGATCCTTCGGAAGTCTAGCCTGCTTGGGGGGAACCGGCGCCCAATCCCCTGGTTACGACGCGGACGAGTGCTTCATAAACACACGGGTCGAACTGCTTTCCGATGTCGACCTTCATGTGCTCCAGCGCCGCTGCGGGCGTCAGGGGATCGCGGTAGGCGCGCTTGGAGGTGAGGGCGTCAAAGGTGTCGGCGGCGCAGAGAATCCTCGCGCCAAGGGGGATTTCTTCTCCTGCCAGACGGCGCGGGTATCCGGCTCCGTCCCAACGCTCGTGGTGGTGCTCCACATAGTTGAGCGGTGTCTTGAGGTGAAAGAGAGGCGCCAGGATATCGAGACCGATCTGGACGTGACGCTTGACGTGCTCGAATTCCTCGGGAGTGAGGCGGTCCGGCTTGTTCAGGATCGCCTCGCGAATTCCGATCTTGCCGACATCGTGAAGGCGGCCGGCAACTCTCAGATTCTCGCACACGGATTCGTCCAGCCCCATCTCTTCGGCCAACTGTCCAGCGAGCTCCGCGACTCGTTGCGAGTGCCCGCGCAGATAAAGGTCCTTCGCTTCCATCGCGTTGATCAACGTCTCGGCTATGCTGACGGACATCAGCCGCAGGGATTCTTTCTCGCGCTCGAGCTCCGCGGTGCGGAGCGCCACTTCGTCTCGAATCAGCTTGTCGAGCCGACGCTGCTCGATGAGCTCCCCCCGCTTTTGCAGCGCGCGATCCACGGCCTGCTGGAGGTCGGCGAGTTCCACGGGTTTCATCAGATAGTCGGTCGCACCGGAAGACAGCACTTCGGTGGCCGTGGCCGCATCGTTGACGGCGGTCAGCATGATGATCGCGAGATCCTGATCTCTTTGCCGTGCCACAGGGACGATCTGAACGCCAGTCATCCCGGGCATGCGCACGTCGCAGAGCATGAGGGAGAACGAACCCTTGTCGAGAAGCTGGAGAGCCTGATCACCCGATCCCGCGATCTCGACCTCGTAACCGCGCGATCGCAAAAATTTGCGCAGCGCCAGGCGAATCGTTTCTTCGTCGTCGACGATGAGGATGCGAGTCATTTTCCCTCCTCGACGTAAAGCGGGACCGAGATGGTGAAAGTCGTCCCCACATCCGGAGCGCTCTCGACAGAGATCACTCCTTCATGCGCCTGGACAATTCCGTAACTCACGCTGAGCCCGAGGCCGGTGCCTTCACCCGGCGGCTTGGTGGTGAAAAAAGGCTCGAACACGCGCTGGCTCACTGATTCCGCCATCCCATGCCCCGTATCCGATACCACGATAGTTACAGTTCCATCCCTGCTCCGGGTGATGACGGACAGATGCCGCACCTTTGCGTCGCGAAGAGCCGATTCCGCGTTGACGAGCAGGTTGAGAAGGACCTGCTGGAGCTTCTGCTCGTCGCCCCGCACCTTGGGGTTCGATTCGTCCAGCTGCATGTGGACTTCAATGCCGCTCGAGCGGGATGCGAGCGCTCGAAGGCGCACCGTGTGCCTGACGATCGTGTTGATGTCGACCGGAACATCGCGGGCGTCCGTCTTCCGGGCGAAGAGGAGAAGGTCGCGAATGACTCCGATGGCGCGATCCGCCTCGCGCTTGATGAGACTCACGGATTCGATCTGCTCACTCTCCAGCTCGTCCTCGAGAAGCAGCTGCGCGAAGGTCGAGATTCCGGTAAGCGGATTGTTGAGCTCGTGCGCTACGCCGGCGACGAGCTCCCCGATCGCGGCGAGCTTCTCGGTGCGGCCGAGATGATCCGCGACCCTGCGCTCTTCGGTGAGGTTCCGAATGCCGATGACGAGCCCGATGATGTTATCGCTCGCATCCCGAATGTGACTCAAGGTGACGGCGGCGGGGAACTCGGTCCCGTCCTTTCTGCGGTGGATGTGCTCGCCAATCCAGAGCGCTTTGTCCTGAGGAAGTGGCGGAATAGTCTGTCGGCGAGAGAGACGCGCGGATGCGACCACGAAGTCATCCACCGACAGTCCGGCAATCTCCGACGGCTCGTACCCGTATTCGCGGACCGCGGCGGTGTTCGCGTACTGTACTTTCGCATCGACTCCGAGGATAAGCACCGGCTGGTCCATCGTAGCGAGCGCCGCCGCGAGAATTCGCTCGCGCGCGTGGGTGCGCTGTTCATCCTCGCTCAGGAGCAGGACGTCAATGGCGAGCGCCACCCCGGGCGCAAGGCGCAACAGCGCGTCGACGTGCGGTCCGTTTTGCAGCTGCGGAGTCTCTGAAGTAACGACGAGGACTCCCATGCGCCGGTCGCTCGCCATCAGCGGGATCGTTATCGCGGGTTCCGCAGGCACGCGCTCCGGGTTGTGAGCCCGTTCGCGGAGATTTTCGACGAACGTCGGCTCTTCCTTCGCCCACGCCACGCGGACAGCGCTGCGCTGGACCGGCGCGATTATTCCTTCCATCTGCTCGCATGTGCCGCAGGCTGCGATGCAGGATAGCGTTAGTCCGTCCCGGGACGTCAGGCCGATGGCTTTGCCGCTCGAAGGCACGACGTCGTCGAGGATTCTGAGGATGCTGTGGCTCGCTTCCACCACCGTGACCTTGCGTAACGCGAGCCTCGCTATCTCCGCGGCGGCCTCCGTCTGCTTCTGCTCGAATCGCTGGGCCGCGAACAGCCGGCCATTCTCGATTGCCACCGCCGCCTGTCGCGCTATGAGCATGATCAGCTCAAGATCGTGCGAGTCGTACGCGTTCGTCCTGTACGACAGAACCTGCATCACTCCGACGGTGCGCGCGCGATGAATCAGGGGCGCGGTGATCTCACTCTGCACTTCGCGCTTGACCGCTACCTGAAAGATCGTCCCCTTCCACCACTGCTCCGGTTTCGAGGAGATCAGCGGAACGCCGGTCTGAAAGACTTTGGCGATGGTCTCGGTGCCGTTCGGAAAATCCAGAACGCTTTCGCCTTCCCGCTCCTCGGAATCGACGACGATGCAGTGCGCGTGGAACTTCTCACACACCGGATCCGCGATCATGAGGGCGAAACACGGAGCGTCGACGACCGATGCTACCGCTTTGTAGATCTCGCGGTACGCTTCGTCGAGCGAGATCGTGGCTGAGATGGCCTGCTGCACCGTCGCGACTGCAGCAAAGCGGGCTGCACGGCGCTGAAGCTCGTCGATCAGCTCAGTCGTCAACGAACTCCACCGTAACCGGCCGCGTTATCACTCCCGACTTGACGCCTTCATCCAGGAAGAGACGGATGGCGCGACGGCCGCGCTCGCCGTAATCGAGTGTCCAGTCGTTGACGTACATCCCAACAAAAGTGTCCGCCTTGCTGCGATCGAGGCCGCGCGCGAATCGCATTGCGTGGTCGAGAGCATTCTTCCGATGGTCGAGACCGTAGGCGATGCTCTCGCGCAGATGCCGGGAAACCTTCTTCTGAACATCCCGTGGCATGTCCTTGCGGATGACGTTTCCGCCGAGAGGAAGCGGCAGCCCGGTTTTTTTCAGCCACCAGGCACCCATGTCGGCGACGAGATGCAATCCATCATCCTTATACGTGAGCTGGCCTTCGTGAATCAGCAGTCCGGCATCGACCTCTCCGCGGATTACGGTCTTGTCGATCTGATCGAAAGGGACGACGACCGGCACGAAGTCCGGCTGGAAGAGCTTCAGCGCCAGATATGCGCTCGTCATCATCCCGGGCACGGCGATTCGCTTGCCAGCGATGTCTTCGCGCGTCATCGGTCGTGTCGCCACCAGCATGGGTCCGTAGCCGTCTCCCATCGAAGCGCCGTGGGGAAGGAGTGCGTACCGATCGGAGAGATACGCATAGGCGTGGATGGAGACCGCGGTGACGTCGAGCTCACCACGCAAGGCGCGGCCATTCAGTGTCTCGATGTCCTGGAGCTCGTGAACGTAGCTCAGGCCCTGAGTATCGATCTGTCCGTCGGCCAACGCGTAGAACATGAACGCATCGTCCGAATCGGGACTATGGGCGAGATGAATCGTGCTCGATGATGTCATGGTTTTCCGGCGAGGCTCTTCCTCGCCTGTTGCAGGGCGTTGGTGATGTCATCCTGGTGTCGCAGATATTCCTCACGTTTCTTGGATATTTCGGATTTTTCGGCGGCGATGAGCCTCCGTTCGTACGCATGAAGCCCAGTGGAATCACCCGCGAGTATCGCCAGGCGGGCCTCGAGTATTAGCCCGAGTAGATGGTTCGGATTGTCGCCGAGAATGCTGTCCGCCTGCGCCCTGGCCAAGGGAAGTGCTCCGGCGACTTCGCCGATCCGCCCCATGTCGTAGCGCTGATCGGCGTTGAGCGGCGACAGCATCTGATATGCGGCGAGCGCCATCGGAGCGAAAAACAGAACGCTGTCAGTCTTTCCCTGAGTGGCGAGCATCATCACCCTGTTGTAGAGACGATCGGCGCGCTCCTGTGGTGATAAGCTCGAGATGTCGGGAGCGCGAACTCCCGCCGATTGATCGTCGGACGCGACGCCCCGGTCGTCGAGTCCAGCCTGTGGCAGGGCGTTCGCCGATCCGTCTACGGTATTGCTGCGGCGAGCGTTGAAGCCGCGTCCGGCGGCCATCGCGAACAGGGCGAGAAAGGCCAACGCGGCGACGATCCAGGGCAGAGAATTCGTTCTTGATTCACGCACCGGCGCCGCGGCGCCGACCGCTGCCCCGCATCGGTGGCAGAACTTGGCTCCCGGACTCAATTCCGCGGAGCATGAGGCACAGGCAGCGCACGCCAGCGGGGAGCCACAATTAGCGCAGTAGCGGCCATTGGCCGCGGCGCCGCAGGAGGGACAGGATGTCGGAGAGTCGGGCGTCGTCATGTCGCTCAAATTAGTCGGGCGCCAGCCCGTCTGCATGTCGATCCGAGACCTAACTACAACAGAACGGGTGCGAGTGGTCAGTGGTAGAGTGGCCAGTTGATAGTTCACGACGTCGGGACGTTACCGGCGCGCTTCAGGGTACAGGCAAATGCCTGTGTCGTAATTCCATTGAGTGACGTCCCGACTCGTGAACTGACGACTGGCATCTACGCTACTGACGTCTCGCACCCGTTCCGTTGCAGTCAGATGCCAGATCAACGGAGATGCAAGGAATCAGACTGGAAAGAGCATCTCCCTGTATTTCGGGAGCGGCCAGAAGTCGTCGCCGACCACGAGCTCCAGTGTGTCGCAGATCTTTCGCACTTCCGCCATGGTGTCTGCTCCCTCCGACGTGAGCAACTCGGCCTGTGTCGGAGGATCGTCGTGCATCGCCTCCGCGCGCGCAATCACATCGCTCAGATCTTCGCGAAATTCCTGGAGCTCCTGCACCAGCTCACCGACCTGATTGGCGGTGGCAACCTGAGGGATGACGGCGATTCCTGCCGCCTTCGACTGCGACGCCGAGTGTGACAACTGATCGAGATAGCTGTAGGCCGCGGGAACGACTAGCGTGTCCACCATCTCACGCATCGTGTGCAGCTCGATGAGCATGTCCTTGACGTAGCGCTCGACCCGAACGTGGTAGCGAGACTCGAGCTCCTCCTTGGTGAGAACCCCGAGCTTTGTGAGGAGCGTGCGTGACTGCTTGGATACCATCTCCTTCAATGCTTCCGGAGTACGGCGGAGATTCGGAAGTCCGCGCTTCTTCGCTTCCTTGACCCAGTCCTCGGAGTAGTTGTTGCCCTCGAAGCGGACCGGGGCGCTCTCCTTGAACGCTTCGCGCACGACCTTGAGCACCGCCTCGTCGACCGACTTGGTTTTCTTGAGAGCTTCGCGCAGGGAGTCGGTGATCTCGCTGATAGAATCCGCGACCACGGTGTTGAGCAGAGCGACCGGGAATGCGATCGACGCGGATGATCCGACGGCGCGGAACTCGAACTTCTGGCCGGTGAATGCGAAGGGAGAAGTGCGATTGCGGTCGGTGTTGTCGCGCTGAACTTCCGGAAGCCGGGCGACTCCGAGCTTGATCATCTGCTGCTCCGCAGTCCCGGAGCTCTTTCCAGCGGCGATCTCTTCGATGACGCGCGTGAGCATGTCTCCCATGAAGACCGAGATGATTGCGGGAGGAGCTTCATTGGCGCCAAGACGGTGCTCGTTGCCGGAGGAAGCGATGCCGGCGCGCAGAAGTCCCGCGTGCTTGTGGACTCCCTTCAGCACCGCGGCGAGAAACAGGAGAAAGCGCAGGTTCTGGTGCGGAGTCTTTCCCGGCTTCAGAAGATTCAATCCGTCCAGCTCTGACGATTCGGCGGTAACGGACATCGACCAGTTGCAGTGCTTCCCGGATCCGTTGATTCCGGCGAACGGTTTTTCGTGGAGCACCGCCTGGAGGTGGTGTCTCAGGGCAACACGTCGCAGCGTGGCCATGACGAGCATGTTGTGATCGACGGCGAGGTCCGTCTCCTCGAAATAGGGCGCCATCTCGAATTGACAGGGCGCGACTTCATTGTGCCGCGTGGTGATCGGCACGCCCAGCTTGTACAGCTCGAACTCGGCTTCCGCGATGCATCCCTGGATGCGCTCGGGGATGCCGCCGAAGTAGTGATCCTCGAGCTGCTGTCCGCGCGGTGGCGGCGCGCCCATGAGGGTACGACCACCCATCACGAGATCCGGGCGCATGGCGAAATGCGCGCGATCGATGAGGAAGTATTCCTGCTCGGGTCCGAGGGTGGTGAAAATGCGCTGCACTCCCTTGTCGCCGAGCAGCTCGAGCAGCCCGATCGCCTTTTGTGAGAGAACGTCGGAGCTGCGAAGGAGCGGAGTCATCTCGTCGAGCGCTTCACCGTTGTAACCGATGAAAACAGAGGGAATACAGAGCGTGCGCGCGCCTGTGGATTCGACGATGAAAACCGGACTTGCGGGGTTCCAGGCCGTATAGCCGCGCGCTTCCCAGGTCGCGCGAAGCCCGCCCGACGGGAAACTCGACGCATCGGGTTCGCTCTGAATGAGCTGGTCGCCGGTGAACGATTCCATCGGCTGCCTGTCCTCATCGAACGCAAAGAAGGCGTCGTGCTTTTCGGCCGTGAGCCCGGTTTGGGGCTGGAACCAGTGAGTGAAGTGGGTCACGCCACGGGCGATCGCCCATTCCTTTATCACCTGAGCGACGACGGGCGCTATCGCGCGGTCGAGCTTCTTGCCTTGGCGGAGGGAAGCGGCCAGGCTCGCGAAGACCTCTCTCGGCAGCTTGTCGCGCAGCTGCCGGACGCCAAGGGTGTTGACGCCGAAGTACTGGGAGGTGGGTCCGGGGATTCCATCCTCATTGAACCCTGGAGCGACACGGGGCGACCGGTTGGTGAGCTCCTGAATGATGGCCTTACGCTGGTTGATAGTCGCTGCTGTCATGGGTCTACGCTTGAGGTATGTGGGGCAATTAGATGCAGGAAATGCACGATTGAATGGTCAACTTCGCTGTTTACTACCAAAGATGCAAGGAATGGGCGCAGTGTCGTGCGGAAATTGCAAATTATCGCTAACAGAGCTAAGTTGCCTCCATGGCCCGACATCGCTCCCAGATTCCCGAGACCTCAGGCGCAAGCGCCCAGGACATTCTGGACCTCGCCACCAAGAACAACGTTCGATTCCTCAGACTGCAATTCACGGACATCCTTGGCATCAACAAGAACGTCGAGGTTCCAGCCTCCCAGTTTGAGAAAGCGCTCGCGGGAGACATCATGTTCGACGGCTCATCGATCGAAGGCTTTGTCAGGATCGAAGAGTCCGACATGCTTCTCGCCCCGGATTTTGGCACCTTCCAGATATTCCCCTGGAGCGACGAGAAAAGCCGCGTCGCCCGAGTGATCTGTGACATCAATACTCCAGATGGCAATCCCTTTGCCGGAGACCCGCGCGGAGTGCTGAAGAAAATGATCGGCCGAGCGGCAGAGCTTGGCTACACGATGAACGCGGGCATGGAAGCCGAGTTTTTCATGTTCAAGCCCGGGCCGGACGACGAGCCATCGACGGTTACGCACGATGTGGGATCGTATTTCGATCTCGCCCCGGCGGACCTCGGCGAAGATGCGCGGCGCGCGATTGTCGACGTGCTCGAGCGGATGGGATTCGAGGTCGAGGCAGCCCATCACGAGGTCGCCCACGGACAGCACGAGATCGACTTCCGCTACGCCGACGCGCTCAAGACGGCCGACAACATCACGACATTCCGGTTCGTCGTGAAATACATAGCGCGAACATTCGGGCTGACGGCGTCCTTCATGCCGAAGCCGATCTTCGGGCAGAACGGAAGCGGGATGCATACCCATCAGTCGCTGTTTCGCGGAAAAGAGAACGCGTTCTGGGAGGAGAAGGGCGAGTGGGAGTTGTCCAGCACCGCGCTGCATTATATCGGCGGCCTGCTCCGTCACGCGCTCGGATTCACCGCGATCACCAATCCCCTCGTCAACTCGTACAAGAGACTCGTTCCCGGCTATGAAGCGCCCGTGAACGTCGCATGGTCAATGCGAAACCGGTCGCCGATGATTCGCATTCCAGACCGCAGAGGGTTGGGGACGAGAATAGAGCTGCGGATTCCCGATCCGTCCGCGAACCCGTACCTCGCGCTGGCTGTGCAGCTCGCGGCGGGGCTGGATGGCATAGCCACCAAGGCCGATGCGCGCGAGCCGGTCAACACCAACATCTGGGAGATGTCGCACCGCGAGAAGCGTCGTCTGAGGATCGATGACCTGCCGCACAATCTCGAAGAGGCGTGCAACGAGCTGGAAAAGGACGACGTCATCACCGAAGCCCTCGGCGAGCACATCACCACGCAGTTTCTGGCTGCGAAAAGACTGGAGTGGGAGGATTACATAACCCAGGTGTCGAAGTGGGAGCTCGACAACTATTTAGCGAAGTACTGACGAGCTAGCCTCCGCGCTTGCGTGGGACCTTGGCGCCTTTCTTTCGCGCCTCGGACAAGCCGATCGCTATCGCCTGCTTGCGACTCTTTACGGTCCGTCCGCTGCCGGACTTGAGCGTGCCCTTCTTGCGGCGCCGCATCGCGCTCTCGACGCGCTTTGATGCCGCCTTGCCGTACTTGCGCCTGCTCCCTGAAGATTTCCGCGCAGCCATGCTGGTGCCTCCATATTAATGTGGGTAACTGATCCGCGTCGGGGTGGCGCATGTTGTGCCGAAGAAGCAGAGCATGAGCAGTCGGACGGGTTTGGAGGCCGAAGCCATCAATCGTCTCACCGACGGTGTGCAATCGCCAATGATGCGGGCAATTCTCGTGCGATGTCTCGCTGGAGATGTCGCCCCGTCGGCTGCTATTTCACGGATGCTGGCAGAGGGACCGTCGTCCATGGTGCGCGCGGCGATCGATGAGGTCACACGTCGTGCCGCGACCATCTCTCGCGCAAGCGACATGCTGGTTCATGATCGGGTCGACGAGCTGACGCAGGTGTTCGTCGAGGATGTGGCGACGCTCGCGGATGTGGGTGACGCTGCTAAGAGCCAGCCCGGATCCGATGCGTCCCGGAAAGCGCGGGCTTCCAGCTCCCTTGGAGCCGAGGATCGCGACGAGCCGCGAACTTCTGAATAGCCTCCAGCGTCGCCATACAGAATCCAGCCCACGCCAGACCGACGACAATTCCGGCGAGCACGTCTGACGGGTAGTGCACGCCCAGATACAAGCGACTCACAGAAATGAGCGCGATGACGGCGAACGCGACCATCATCAACAGCCATCGTACCCACGTTCTCTTGTCGAGGCGAGCGGCAAGATACGCGACCGTGCCGTAAACGACGGCCGCGCTCATTGCGTGGCCCGAGGGAAACGAGGAGCTGACCGCGTGAACCACGGGAGCGAGGATAATTGGCCGGGGCCGGTCGAATCCGAGCTTGAGCACTCCGTTCAGGATTATTCCACCGAACGTCGACGCGAGGAGAAGGATCGCTGAGTACTTCTGCTCGGTAAGCACCAGGAACAGGGCGGCGACCGCGACTATCATCATCACAACGACCGCCGTGCCGAGCGCGGTTATCTCCACCATCACGGCGTCGAGGCTTCGAGTGCGATGCGCAGCGAACCACCGAATCACGGATTCATCGAATACCTGGGTGCTTCCCGAGCGCACGCGGCTCGCGACAGTCACGAACAGCACCGTGCCAATGAGGGCGACGATGAGACCGCCAACGAGAAAAATTCCAAGCGCCCCGATGAGAGAATCAGCTTTTGCGGCGGACGCGCGAAGCGCTCCGTAAATCGGGTCCGAGAAGCCCGAGAGCAGTCCGCGCTGCTCCGCTCTGCGCTCTTCAAACATCGTCATCTGTCTTAGCCGTCAGTTATCAGAACCAGGCGATTCCGGTTGGTCGCGACGATCGGAGTGCCTGCGATCCTGCCCTCTCCGATCCTTTTGTGAGCGCGAACGAAACCAGCGCCACGTGAGATAGAACGCGACGGCGAGGATTATCCAGTAAAAGGGCAGCACGAGCTCGTGCAGCGCCGGCGCCTGGGTCTCGAGCCAGTTGATGGCCAGCATCAAGAGCAGCGAGAAGGCCCAGACAATCAGCAGCTGTCGCGGCCGGCGACCGTAGATTATTCTCGTCGGCCGGACCCCGGTTGGTGTGCACTCACGTCAATTCGCATTCATACTCTGGACGATTCCATGCACCAATAGGTTGCAATGGGATGCGAGCTTTCGGGCAGCCAGGCGGCGATTCAATATCCACCGGGCCTCGCCGGGACAGGCTGGAAGATAAACATTTCGCGCGCTGCTCGAACGCTGAGCGCTATTTCAGAGTGCCTGCTATGCGACTCAGGTCGTCGCCGCTCAGACGGAACGACGTCCACTCGTCCATCGGCTTCGCGCCGATCTGCTCGTAGAAGGTGATTGCCAGCTCGTTCCAATTGAGCACCGCCCAGTCCACTCGCCCGCAATCCCGGTCCACCGCGATTCGAGCAAGGGCGCGAAGCAGCGCGAAACCTACTCCGTGCTTTCTCGTAGCGGGCCTGACGAAGAGATCCTCCAGATAAATGCCGCGTTTGCCGAGCCAGGTGGAGTAGTTGTGAAAGAAAAGGGCGAAGCCCACGGGTTTGTCCCCGAGCCACGCGAGTAGAACCTCCGCCGCCGGCCGCTCGCCGAACAAGGTATCGGCGAGATTCTTCTCGGTAACGGGCGCCTCGTGGGGAAGAGCGCGCTCGTACTGGGCGAGCTCGAGAATGAGCTCGCGGATGAGAGGGATGTCTGCCTTCGTCGCCGGCACAATGCGCATGTCAATGGAGCGGGTCTTCATTCGCGCATTATCAGACTGGCAGAATCGGGTGTCAATGCCATCTTTCGCCGGATGAAATTTACTCCCCTGGGGTTGCTGGCTCTATCCATCATCGGAAGTGGCTGCAATTCCCCTTCTCCGCGAGTCAAGGCGGCAATTGCCGCGCAGGATCCCTCCGGGCCTCGTCGTCTTCCAACGGGCGTCACTCTCGATCCGGCGGGCGTTTCCTACGATCTCGGATCCATGCCGCTGGCGATGGCGCTCTCTCCGGCAAAGGATCGAGTGGTGGTGCTGCTCAATGGATGGCGAGAGCAGGGAATCCAGGTCGTGGATCGCTCCTCCGGAAGAATTCTCCAGACCATTCCACTGCCCGCGGTTTTCCTGGGGCTCGCATTCAGCTCCGACGGCAAGTCGCTGTACGTGTCCGGGGGCAACCAAGACGTCATTTACCGGTTCGACTGGCGCGAAGGAACGGCGACGCTCGCGGACAGCATTGTGCTGGCGACGAAGGAGAAGGGAAAGAGCGGAAGGCGGTATCCGGCGGGAATCGCGCTCTCGCCCGACGGGCGAACTCTGTACGCCGCCGAGAACCTCGGCGATTCGCTCGCGGTGGTGGATCTTGCCGAGCGTCGGGTAGTGCAGAGGCTGGCCACGGAGCGTTATCCGTATGGAGTAGCAGTGGCGCCTGACGGGACGGTTTACTCGTCAGCGTGGGGCGGATGGACGATTTCTGTTTTCACCCCGCGCCAGAATGGAACGCTCACCGAGGGAGCTCGAGTCCGCGTTGGACGTCATCCGTCGGCTCTCGCACTGAACACGAGCGGTTCCCGACTGTTCGTCGCGTCGGGAAGCACGGACAAGATTTCAGTGGTCGACACGAAGGCTCGCCGTGTCGTTGCCACCCTCGATGACGCGACGCCCGCCGGCACTGGCGAGGGCAGCACTCCGAACGCTCTGGCGCTCTCCACTGATGGAACGCGTCTCTTCGTTGCCGAGGCCGACAATAATGCGGTAGCGGTATTCGATCTTTCGGCTGGTACGGCTGGATCCTCATCGGCGACTGGGCGTGATGCGTTGATGGGAAGAATTCCTGTCGGTTGGTATCCATCAGCTGTCGCTCTTGATGCCGGCGATCTTCTCGTGGTGAGTGGTAAGGGCCGCGGGACGGCTCCGAATGTCGGACACTGGCAGGCGGGCCAGGCAAGGCCGGCTCACAGTCCGGACTACACCCTTGGTCAGATCAACGGCACTCTTACGATCCTTCCCGCCGCTAACGCGAGTGCCCCCGGGCTCGATGGATTCTCCCAACGCGTTGCTTCGGCGAACGGCTGGAATTCAGCGCGCCGGACCGAGAAGTATCCGCCTTTCGAGCACGTCATCTACATCATCAAGGAGAATCGCACCTACGATCAGGTTCTGGGCGATCTCACGCAGGCCGATGGCGATCCATCGCTGGTATTTTTTCCGCGCCCCATGTCACCCAATCATCACGCGCTGGCGGAGCGCTTCGGAATCTTCGACCGGTTCTTCGTGAACGCGGAGGTGAGTCCGGACGGTCACAACTGGTCGACGGCGGCATTTGCGACGGATTACTCGGAGAAGACGATCCCTTCCAATTATTCCTCGCGCGGCCGGAGCTACGACTACGAAGGCTTCAATCGTGGCGTGCTCGCCGAAGACGATGTCGCGGAGCCATCGAGCGGATATCTGTGGAATCTCGCCGATCGTGCGGGCATCACCTACAGGAACTACGGCGAATACGTCGATGTGCCCGACGACCCGAACGGGACAAGCGCGCCCGCGTACGTCGCCACCAAGCCGACGCTGCAGGCGCATACCAACAGCGCCTATCCGGGATTCAGCATGCAAATCCCCGATCAGGTGCGCATGGATGTGTGGCTTAAGGAATTCCAGGAATTCGTGCAGTCCGGGAAGATGCCCGCGCTCGAAATAGTCCGTTTGCCCAACGATCACACGGCGGGAGCCAGCGCGGGGAAGCCAACGCCACGCGCGTACATGGCTGACAACGATCTCGCCCTCGGAAGAATGATCGAGGCATTGTCGAGAAGTCCGTTCTGGAAGAGCACGGTCGTCTTCGTCCTCGAGGATGACGCGCAGGACGGACCAGACCACGTCGACTCGCATCGCTCACCCCTGCTCGTCATCTCTCCATACAACAGAGGAAGGGTGATGCACCGGTTCGCGAATACCACCGACGTGCTGGCGACCATCGAAGACATCCTCGGACTCGGCCGGATGTCGCAGTTCGATCACTATGGACGGCCATTGCGCGAGATCTGGGATGCGACTCCCGATCTCAGTCCCTACAGCGCGCTGACGCCGAGCGTGTCGCTGAAGGAAGTGAATCCAAGGAGGGGGGCGATGGCCGACGCGTCGAAGAAGCTCACGCTCAAAGTGGAGGATACTTCGGACGAAGATCTCTTCAACCGCATTCTGTGGACTACGATCAAGGGTGACGAGCCGTACCCGGGCACGAGAAGGATGTCGGCACTGGACGCGAAGGTGTCGCGGTGAGCCGGACCAATCCGCGAATTGTGGTACCTGCCGGCGGAATCTTCAGCGCTGATCCAGCGAGTCGCATTCGGCGTGTGCGTGTGTTAGCGCGCCTGCTCGACAGCTCGATTCCGGTTCCGGGTACGAAGTGGAAAATCGGATTCGATCCCATCGTCGGACTGATTCCCGGGATCGGTGATGTGATCGGCGCGGTGCTCTCGGGTTACATCATTCTGGAAGCGGTACGAATGGAAGTTCCGACGTTCACGCTGGCGAGGATGCTGGTGAACGTTGGAATCGATACTGTGCTGGGCGCGATTCCGGGGGTGGGTGATGTGTTCGATGCGGCGTGGAAGTCGAACATGATGAACGTGGCGCTGCTCGAGCGTCATCTAACCGCGACCGGAGCTGCCCCACCCAAGAGACACAACGTGCTTGGCCTCATGGCGCTCGCGGTCGTCGTACTGGTGTTAATCCTCGGCGCCGGCCTGGCGCTCGGTATCTTTGCGGCGCGTTTGCTCTGGGGGCTCAGGACCCGATAACTTTGGTGCACGGCGCCGTGGCCAAGTGGTAAGGCGGCAGACTGCAAATCTGCTATTCGTCAGTTCGATTCTGACCGGCGCCTCTTTATCCGTGCCTGCCGATCCTTCCCTACTCTATCATGGTACGTGAAACCATGACTTCCGCAATCACGCTCCTTCGTCGCGGTCTGCTTTTCTGCTGCGTTGCTTCGGCGATCGCAGGTAGTGCCACCGCTCAAGCACGACGCACAAAGCGGCCCGCACCACCCGACTGGAGCGCCGTCGAGAATGCACTCGGTCGAACGGGCACGCGCAATCCTGGTGACGTCCTCAGGGTCAGCTTTCCGCGCAGCGATCTCGTCGTGGTGCTGGGCGGAGTCACGCTCAAGCCCGCACTGGCTCTTGGGTCGTGGGTAGCCTTCAGGCGAATTTCCGATCATGCGATGGTGATGGGCGATCTGGTCCTGCTGGAGGATGAAGTCACGTCCGTGATGGCGAGCCTGCAACAGAACGGAGTCGACTTGACCGCGCTCCACAATCACTTGCCGGGTGAGTCACCGCGAGTGATGTACATGCACATCGAGGCCATAGGTAACGCCGAAAGGATTGCGAGGGCCGTGCGAACCGCGCTTGAGTTCACGAACACACCCCTTGGCGCGCCGGCCCCCGCGGCTCCGAGGCCAACTCCGACTCCGACTCCGACCACGTCCGTGACTGCGGCCGCGGTCCCGGCTCAATTCGACACCGCAGCGGTGGACAAAGCGATTGGCGTCAGCGGCAAGGTGAATGGTGGCGTGTATCAACTCAGTGTTCCACGCCGCGAGCTGATTTGCGCGGAAGGTCAGGAGATTCCGCCTGCCATGGGCGTCGCCACCGCGATAAACTTTCAGCCCACTGGTGGAGGAAAAGCCGCCACGACAGGAGACTTCGTCCTGCTGGGCGGAGAAGTGAATCCAGTTTTGTGGACGCTCGCCGAGAATGGCATCAGAGTCACAGCGATCCACGGTCACATGCTCAACGAACAGCCGCGGCTGTTCTTCGTGCATTTCTGGGCGGTGGACGACGCGGCGAAGCTGGCGCGGGGACTTCGATCAGCGCTCGATCGGACGAATAGACGTGCACGGTCGCCGAAAACGCGTCCCTGTCACCGCTGAAACACAGTTCCAACACTGCGCGTAGTGCTGTTTGTCATTTTTCCGCGACCGTCCCACAAGTGTATTTCAGGTCAAGGTGAATTACTGGCTGGGCAGGTAATCTGATTCCGGCACACGAGCGCCTCTTGTAGATCGGTCCCGGTACTCCGAACTTTCGGGCACGGCGGTCAACGCGACCAGCATCCCCTCCAACGTGCTCACCGGCAGCCAGTGCTCGTTCCGAAGATCCTGACGGCGCTCAAGGACTACAACCGCGAAAAATTCCTCGAGGCCATGACCGTCTAGCATGCTCACCCTCATCGGTGTAGCAATCGTGGTGATCGGGTTCGTCCTGCGGATGAATCCACTCCTTGTAGTGACGGTCGCCGGGCTCGCTACGGGAATCGCCAGCGGACTCGGACCACTTGCCGTCGTTGCGGCGTTCGGGAAAGCCTTCATCACGAGCCGCTATGTGGCGATTGTGTGGCTCGTTCTGCCGGTGATCGGCCTGCTCGAGCACGCGGGACTCAAGGAGCGCGCGCGGTCGGTTGTGGCGGGGCTGCATGGCGCGACCACGTCGCGCATTCTGCTCGTCTACTTCGCGATCCGGCAAATCACTGCCGCACTCGGCCTCACCTCTCTGGGCGGCCACCCTCAGATGGTTCGGCCTCTCATCGCGCCGATGGCGGAAGGAGCGGCAGAGAATCGGTACGGAGCGCTTCCGGAGCGCGTGCGATACAAGATTCGCGCGCACGCGGCGGCGGTGGACAACATCGCGCTCTTCTTCGGCGAAGACATCTTCATCGCAATCGGATCGATTCTTCTCATAAAGGGATTTCTCGACCAGAACGGAATTCACGTCGAGCCGACGCAGCTTGCGATCTGGGCAATACCAACCGCCGTCTGCGCATTCGTCATCCACTGCACGAGGCTGCTCCTTCTGGATCGATCGCTGCGCGCCGAGCTCGCCCGTAAACAGGACGAAGCGTGATAACTCTCGAGCACATTTACTGGCTCATGGGCCTGATGATGGCAGGAGTGGCTATCGTCAATTCCCGTGACCTCACAAACCCCCGGCGCCTCAACAACACCGTGTTCTGGGGGATCTACGCGATAACATTCGTTGTCGGCTCACGCCTCCCGGATATCGTCAACGGATTTCTGGTAATCGGAATGGTTCTCGTTGCGAGCATTCGCGGGCTTGGACAGGGAAAGGGGGAGAGTGCGAGCCGAGAAGAGCGGGAGGCAAGCGCCCGCCGCTGGGGCAACAAGCTCTTCATCCCCGCGCTTACGATTCCGCTCGTGACGGTGCTCGGCACTTTCGCCTTCAAGAAGATCACGCTCAACGGGTCGCCACTCGTCGACGTCAAGCAGGTAACGGTGATCTCGCTCGCCATTGCGACTTTGATTGCGCTCGCGGTGGGGATGGCGATGCTCAGGCCTCCGTTGACGGCGCCGATCAGAGAAGCGCGAAGACTTCTGGATGCGGTGGGATGGGCCGCGGTACTGCCGCAGATGCTGGCGGCGCTGGGCGCGCTGTTCGCGATCGCCGGCGTTGGAACCGTCGTGAGCGGTTTGGCGCAACGCTGGATCCCGCTCGACAATCCGTTCGTGGTGGTGCTTACCTACACGATCGGCATGGCGGTGTTCACGATGATAATGGGGAACGCCTTCGCTGCATTCCCGGTGATGACGGCCGGGATCGGGCTGCCGCTGATCGTGCAGCGGTTCGGCGGCGACCCGACGATCATGGCGGCGATCGGGATGCTGTCGGGATTCTGTGGAACGCTGATGACTCCGATGGCGGCCAACTTCAACATCGTTCCAACGGCGCTGCTCGAGCTTCCGGATGAGAACGCCGTGATTAAAGTGCAGATCCCGACCGCCCTGCTCTTGCTTGGCGCAAACATTCTGCTGATGAATTTCCTGGTCTTCCGTCGTTGAGCCCGGTGCCGGATTCTCTCACGCCGGAGCTGGGATCCAGATTCGCGCGGCTCGCGCTGTCGCATATCACGCGCGAGTACCCCAATAGCCTCCAGCACATTCTGAGCGGGCCCAATGATCTCCGCGCGCCGCGCGATCTGCATCCCATTTTCTTTGGCAGCCTCGACTGGCACTCGTGCGTTCACGGTTACTGGCTGCTCGCGACGGTGCTTCGCCTCTTTCCGGACAATCCGGAGGCGAGGGAGATTCAGGATTTGTTCGATGCTCAGCTCATTCCGCCCAATGTGCGCGGTGAGCTTGAGTATCTTGGCCAGCCACTGCGAAATACTTTCGAGCGCCCTTATGGGTGGGCGTGGCTGTTGATGCTCGCGGGGGAATTGAATCGTCACGGAAGCGATGATGGCAAGCGCTGGCGCAAAACGCTGGAACCGCTGGCCGACGCATTTGTGCGCCGCTTTCTCGACTTCCTGCCGAAGGCAACGTATCCGACTCGCGTGGGCACGCACTTCAACAGCGCGTTCGCTCTGACGCTGGCGTTGGAGTATGCGGAGGTCGCGAGTAATCAAGCGCTTCGCGAGCTGCTGGTGAGCAAGGCAAAGGCCTGGTATCGCAACGACGTCGACTGTCAGGTGTGGGAGCCGGGCGGCGATGACTTTCTGTCGCCAGCTCTAATGGAAGCGGAATGCATGCGAAGAGTTTTGGGCACGAGCGAATTCCAGGAGTGGCTCGGTCGGTTTCTTCCGTGGCTCGGCGAGCGTGAGCCAAAGGCACTGTTCGAGCCAGCGACCGTCAGCGACCGCAGCGATGGCAAGATCGCCCACCTCGATGGACTGAATTTGAGCCGAGCCTGGTGTTGGCGTTCGCTGTCCGGAGTATGGCCCGACAGCGACCCACGTCGCGCGATTGCGATCGATGCCGCCGGCGTTCATCTGGCGGCGAGCCTGCCGCACGTCGCGGGCGACTATATGGGCGAGCACTGGCTCGCGACGTTCGCATTGCTCGCCCTGATCTGATTCGTGAACTCAGTGTCTGATATCATTGCTCGACCGGAAGCCGAGCATCGAGTGGATACAACTCGTCGCGCCGCATTGATGGCCCTCTTCGCGGGGATACTCGCCATCGCGATCGCGTACGCCGCCGCGTTCGGACGAGCCGGCACCCCCGCGTGGGCACCATGGCTTCTCGCGCTGGGCATTCCCATCTCACTTGGCGCAATCATGATCCTGGGCGCCGCGCGCGGACGAAGGGGAATCGGACCGCTAATGCTGCCATTCCTGTTCGTTGTTGCCGTGCTCGCGATCGGATTCTGTGCCGCTCTAGCGCTGCCGGCGACGGAAAGTCCGCTCAGCAAACTCTGGCTCGGCTTGCCCGTGCGCGCAGCGATCGTGATCTATGGCATCGGCCTTCTTCCTATAGTAGTGCTCCCGGTCGCATACGCGCTGACGTTCGAGACGCAGACGCTGAGCGCGGCTGACGTCGAGCGCGTTCGGGCGCTTGCGCGGGAGAACGAAGTGCGGGTGGCTCTCGCGAACGCACGATCGGACGAACAGTTGCCCGAATGAGGGAGTTCTCATTTGCGGGCGCACTCATCCAGGTTGCTTTGCCAAGTGCGGCGCAGCCGGCAGTCATTGCGGTGGGTATTCTCTACTTTGCGGTGGTAGTCGCAATCAGCGTATGGGCCGCGCGGAGAACGCGCACCGCCAGCGATTTCTTCGTGGCGGGGAAGGGAATCGGCCTGATCGCTCTTACAGTGGCGTCCGTATCCGTATCCGTTTCGGGATTTGCTTTCATCGGCGGGCCGGGATTCATCTACGCCGTCGGATTGGGCGCGATGTACATCGTTCTTCCCGCGGCAGTCACCAACGTCATGGGAGCGTGGGTGCTCGCGAAGCGCATGCGTCTTCTCGGCGAAGCGCGCAACCTCATCACGATCCCGGACGCCATTGGCGCGCGTTACCGCTCACCGGCGGCGCAGGGACTCGCCGCTCTGGCGATGCTGGTCGGAATCGTCGGCTACATGGCCACCAATGCGCTCGCCATGGGAGTCGTCATCAATTCGATCTTCGGCGTCGGACTCGGCTGGGGCATCTGGATCGGGATGGGGGTGACGCTTGCGTATTCCGCGTCGGGAGGAATTCTCGCCGGGATCTACAACGATGTCTTTCAGGGCCTGTTGATGGCGGTCGCGTCGGTCCTCGTATTTCTCTTCGTGTTGGGTTACGGCGGTGGGCTTGGTGCGATATCGCATACGATACTCGTGCATGATCCGACATTTCTCGGACCATGGGGCAAGCTCACCCCACTTGCCGCGCTGTCGTTCTTCTTCGTGTTCTCCATGGGATCGCTGGGTCAGCCCCAGGCAGTGCACAAGTACTACATGCTTCGCGATCCGCTCCAGCTGAAATGGTATCCGCTGCTCAAGACACTGGGCCTGGTGCTGGTGCTGCTTCTCTATTTCAGCGTCGGTGTTGGCGTGAAAGCGTTCGTGCTGAGCGGACGACTGGAGCCGCTCGCAAGCCCTGATCAGGCGACGCCCAGTCTTCTGCTCAACGTCACCCCGATAATTCTGGCGGCGCTCGTATTCTCGGGGGTGGCAGCCGCCACTATGAGTGCCGCGAATTCTTTCATCAATATCGGTGCTGCGATCGTCACCCACGATCTGCCGATCGCGTTCGGCCGCCGTGTGAAGAACGAGCTCGGCTGGGGCAGGGCGGTAACGGTTCTGATCGCCATTGCGGCGGCGATCACGGCGCAACGATCGGGAACGATGGTGGCGTTTCTTGGAATCTTCGGTTGGGGATTATTTGCATCGACGCTCGTGCCTGCGCTTGCGGTGGGATTGAATTGGCAGGGCGCGACACGAGCGGGGGCGATGGCTTCGATCGCGACCGGACTGGTTGTCACTCTCGCCCTCGAGAGCGCCGCGTATCGCAAGGTGTTCACGTTTCCGGCGGGCGTGACCGCATCAGCGGTTGCGATGGTGGCATCGTTTCTGGTCTTCTTCCTCGTCTCCTGGCTTACGCGCCGGACTGCGCTCTCAACGCTCGATCCCGATGTGCAACTGGTGATGGAGCTGTGACCGCGCGCTGACTACTCGGTCGCGGATTCCTTTCCCGTCTGTGGTTCCATGACGCGCACGCTCTTGATGTTCACGAACTCCCGGATTCCGAATTCGCCGAGCTCCCGGCCAAATCCTGAATTCTTGACACCGCCGAATGGGAGGCGCGGATCGGATGCGACCATGCCGTTGATGAAGAGAAGTCCGGACTCGATATCCGCGATGAAGCGGTCGCGCTCGGCGGCGTCACGTGTCCAGGCAGACGCGCCTAGCCCGAAAGTCGTTCCGTTGGCGATGCGGATCGCGTCCGTCAGATCGTTTGCCTTGAACACGGATGCGACGGGACCGAACAATTCCTCCCGCGCCGCGGGCGCCTGGGGCGGGATGTCGGTCAGGACGGTTGGAGCGTAGAAGAAACCCTCGCGGTCCAGCTTCTTTCCACCGGTTACGAGCCGCGCTCCAGCAGCAACGGACGCTTTCACCTGAGCGTCCAGCTGATCACGTATTGATCCGGTCGCGAGCGGGCCGAGCTGCGTTTTCTCATCCATCGGATCGCCGATCCTTATGGCTGACACCCCCGCGACGAATCGCTTCAGGAATTCGTCGTAGATCTTCTCGTGGATGATGAATCTCTTCGCCGCGATGCACGATTGCCCGTTGTTGATCATGCGGGCCGAGACGGCCGTAGACACGGCCTGATCCAGATCAGCGCTCGGCATCACTACGAACGGATCGCTGCCGCCCAGCTCGACAACGGCCCTCTTGAGATTCCGGCCCGCCGCGCTCGCGACCGATCTGCCGGCTCCTTCGCTGCCGGTAAGCGTCACGGCGGCGATGCGGTCGTCGGCGATAATTCCATCGATCACATCGGAGCCAATGAGCAGCGTCTGAAAAACTCCATCGGCAAACCCAGCGCGACGAAGGACATCTTCGATCGCCAATGCGCACTGCGGGACGTTCGAGGCGTGCTTGAGGACCCCGACATTCCCGGCCATGAGGGACGGCGCCGCAAACCTGAAGACCTGCCAGAATGGGAAATTCCACGGCATGATCGCCAGAACAACTCCAATCGGCTGGAACGCAACCCAGCTCTTGCCACCTTCCATCTTCACCGGCTGATCGGCGAGAAAGTGCTCGGCGTTTTCCGCATAGTATCGACACGCGGTCGCGCACTTTTGGGCTTCAGCGATTCCGGCGGCGATCGGTTTTCCCATTTCCACCGTCATCAACCGCCCGAGGTCACGGGATTCCGCGTCCAGAATCGCGGCTGCTTTCAGCATCCACTGAGCCCGGGCGGAGAAGGTGGTGCGGCGATGGTCGCGGTAGGCGGCGCTCGCTCGATCGAGACACTCGCTTATTCTCGCGGTGGAGAACGGCTCGAATGTGCGAACCGTCTTGCCGGTTGTCGGATTGATAGTCGCGATTGCCAAAGCCTTATCTCGCGTGACGGAGGTCGCGGCTGGCGGATCGCAGCTTCGGTCGGTTAGGGTCGTTCAAGTCCATGTCCTGCCATGGAACCTCGTACAGGGAATAAATGTGCCGGGCTCGCAACAAGCGCTTGATCGGTCGAACAAGAGTCCATGCGGACAGTCTCTCTATTAATGCCGATGCGCCGATGAGGTAAGCCTCGACCATGAGTGCGGTCTCTCGCCGCTCGACGCGAATCTCCTCGATGCGCCCGATTTTCTTTCCATCGACATCATGCACCGTTGTGCCGACAAGCAGCTCGACTCTAATGTCCATCGCCGGCCTCTTCGTTTCCACTTCCGGGAATGCGCTCGATGACGTGGCGTGCGATCCAGATCTCCCATGCGATCGCGCCGGTTTCCTTTGCCTCAACGTCGAGCTTGATATCGCGACCCACGGTCTCGACGTGAGACCATGGGATGCGAACCTGCTCCAGCCGCCTGGGCCCCCACCACTGAGCCGCGCGCTTCGCCAAGCGACCGAGAGCCGGGTGAACCCGATCCCACGGAACTGTGCCACCAACCGCGATATGCGTTACACGAGGCTGAGAGCTCTTTCCGACGTGCATCACCAGACCGTCGACGCGTCCCATCGGCTCCTCATCGCGGTCGAGCAGCTCCTTGTCGAGAACATCGCGCACGAGTTTCATCTCACCCTCCCATGATCTCCAACGGGATCGAGATCACCGCGAGAACGAATGAAATCAACACGATGATCGTGACGATGGTATTGCTCACCCAGCCATTGCGATGCTTTCCCAGGTAGATGGGATCATTCATGAGAAAGAGGAACGGCACGATAGCGAGCGGCAGCGTCGCTGAGGTGAGCGCCATCGACATGACGGTCACCTTGATCGGATCGACTCCGAGGAGCAGGGGGACGGTGGCGAGCATGATGATGATCGTATAGGTGAAGCAGAAGCGCGCGTCCCGCGCCGGAGTGAGATCTTCGCTCCAGTTCCACCCGAATCCCTGAGCGAAGAAGTAGGCGATTGCGAGCGAAATCTCGAGAGCCGCGCCGAGGCAGGCGAACAGCATTGACATCGCAAAGAGGAAGAATCCCCATTTTGGCAGCGCCGTCGTCATGAGGAGCGATGCCTGCTCGAATTTCTCGATGTCGATCCCCTTCGGATGGAATACCAGAGCCGCGACGACAAGGACCGCCATCGAGAGAAAGCCGCCGAGGCTCATTCCAAGCGTCGAGATAAACCGGTTGATCGGGATGTAGGTCTCGTCCCAGTCGTCTTCGATCGCGCCCGACGAGTAGAAGTACATCAGATACGGGGAGATCGACGCACCTAGAATGCTCACCGCGACGAACCAGTACTTTGCTTTCTGATCCCCCGGGAAGGTCGGAAGCAGACCGTGCGCCGTGCTTCCCCAGTCCGGGTGCAACTTTACGGCGGCTACGACGAAGGAGAGCGTGACGAGTCCAAGCAGCGACGCGCCGTTCTCGATGAATCCGAATGTCCCCTTCCACATCAGAAACCAGACGATGAATGAGACGGGGATCGCCCACCGGGGGAAGCCAATTCCGGTGAGGATTTGCAGAGACAGCCCGATCCCGCCCAGCTCCGCGACCAGGACAAGGAAGGAAACGAGCACCATTCCAAGCAGCACGACGAAGAAGAATGGAAATCCGAATCGCTCACGGGTCGCTTCGACTATCGTGTGTTTGCTCACCGCGGAGAGTCGGCCCGACATCTCCACGAGGAAGATGAGACAGATCGTGCCGAGGAGAATCGCCCAGAGAAGCTGATACCCGAACGAGGCGCCGCCCTGCACCGCGGTCGTCACCGATCCGATCTCGAGAAACCCGCCTACGCTCGTGATGATGCCGAGCGTTAGGCACAGCATTTTCTTCATGGCGTGGACCTGATGCGGTCGGCGAGCTGCTTCACGATCTTCTCGTCGGCGCGAAGCGAATCGAGCTGGCGCGCAAAATCGGGAGCGTTCTTCGCCGCTATCAGCTGCGCCATTCGGTCGACATGTGTCCGGCTTTTGGAGAGAGCGCCGTCGAGGGTTGCAGAATCGACCGAGCGTGGAGGCGATCTAAGCAGATCCCCCGAGATCCGAAGCAGAGTCTGGTGGGAAAGCTCCAGGGTCTGGCGACTGTATTTGTCGGGGGTGCTGTGCCGGAGCCATGTAACTCCCACCATGTCCGCCGTACTCAGCCAGGACTGGATCGAATCCATCTGCTCGGACGGAGTCGGAGATTTGCATCCGGCGACAAGTGCTATTGAGATGACGACGAGCCGTTTCACGCGCATCTGATTTACATTGTTGTCCTATGCCGAAAACCCGATTCCGCCTGCTCGTCCTTTCACTTTTCGTGCTCAGCAGTTTCGACACTGCGTGCGGACAATCCCCTGTAAATTCTGCACAAAACCTGATACCACCGCCGCCAATTCGGCGCGAATTCAGAGGCGTGTGGGTAGCGTCGGTCCAGAATATCGACTGGCCCTCGGAACCCGGCCTGTCGACGCGCGAGCAGCAGCAGGAGCTGCTCGAGATACTCGATCGCGCGGTGCAGCTCAGACTCAACGCCGTGATTCTCCAGGTCCGGCCGGCTGCCGACGCGCTTTACGCATCGCCGTACGAGCCGTGGTCGGAGTATCTGACGGGCAAAATGGGGCGGGCGCCGAATCCATACTACGATCCGCTCGAATTCGCCGTGAATGAAGCGCATCGACGTGGCCTTGAGCTGCACGCCTGGTTCAACCCCTACCGCGCCCGCCATCCTTCGGGCAGGTCCGCTCCGTCGCGGGATCACATCAGCGTCACGCATCCCGAGCTGGTGAAGCGGTACGGAAGCAATTTGTGGATGGATCCCGGCGAGCCCGCCGTCCGTGAGCAAACGATCCGCGTGGTGCTCGATGTCGTCAAGCGGTACGACATCGACGGCGTTCACATCGATGACTACTTCTATCCGTACAAGGAAAAGGACAGACGAGGCAATACGATCGACTTTCCCGATGCGAGGAGCTGGCGACGGTACCGCGCCTCGGGCGGATCCCTGTCGAGAGACGACTGGCGACGAGCAAACGTGGACAGCCTGATCCATCAGGTGTACGTCGGAATCAAGGCGAGCAAACCGTGGGTGAAGTTCGGAATCAGCCCCTTTGGAGTGTGGCGTCCGGGCTATCCGCCGGCAACCGAGGGCAGATTCGATTCGTACGCCGAGCTTTACGGAGACTCGCGGAAATGGGTTTTGAATGGATGGGCTGACTATTTCACCCCGCAGCTTTACTGGCCGATCGATCGTCCCGATCTGAGCTACCCGGTTCTGCTGCAATGGTGGGTAGAGCAGAACGCGAAGGGCCGCCACATCTGGCCGGGCAACTACGTCGACAAGGTGACGGGCACGCCGTCAGGATGGCTGGCGGAGGAGATGCTCAATCAGATCGCGCTGACCCGCGCCCAGCCCGGCGCCACGGGCAATGTGTATTTCAGCATGCGGACTCTGATGGGGAATGGCGACAATCTTCCGCAGAAGCTGATGGCAGGTCCCTATGCGAGCAAGACACTCGTCCCGGCATCTCCATGGCTCGACAGCGTTCCCCCGCTTTCTCCGATCGTGCGCGTCGGCAGCGATGCGGTGACGCTCGCGAGCACGCTGTCGCTGCAGCCTCAGGGAACGGAGCCGACATGGCTATGGCTGATTCGCACGCGGGTGGGGAACGACTGGACTACCGATGTCGTGCCGGGTTTCCAGCGGTTTTACATGCTGCCGCGGCTTGCGGGCGGTGCGTATGCGGATGCCGTGAGCGTATCGGCGGTGGACCGCAGCGGAAACGAGAGCGCGCCGGTTGTCATGGCGTTGACGCCCGCCGCTCCGCGCTGAGAACGGGAAGTCCCATTCATCTGAAGCGCGGCGGATCGTCTATCGATCTTCGCGCTTGAGCGACGCGGAGTTGATGCAGTAGCGCTGGTGTGTCGGGCCGGGGCCGTCGTCGAACACGTGCCCCAGGTGCGCGTCACACTTCGCGCACAGGACTTCCGTTCGTCTCATGAACAGGCTCGTATCCGATTCTGTGCGCACGTTCTCGTCCGTAACAGGCTTCGTGAAGCTTGGCCAACCCGTGCCGGAATCGAACTTCGCGTCGGAATCGAACAACGGCGCGCCGCAACACACGCACTGGTAAGTGCCGGATTGCTTGCTGTCGTGGTATTCGCCGCTGAACGCGCGCTCCGTCCCCTTCTGCCGCGCAACGCGATATTGCTCCGCGGTAAGCTGTTTGCGCCATTCCTCGTCGGTCTTGTCGGTCTTGTCGCTCATCTCATCGCTCTCTGTCCAGCAGTTGTGATCTCACCGTGAGCTAGCCGTCAAAGATACAACCGGGGTAAAACTTGTGTGGAATATCCCTGTGCGGCATCCTAGCTTTGCGCTGTGACCTTGATCGACGGTTGATGAAGTACGCACCGATCGCGGCGATCGCGCTCTCCGCCTGCTTCCATTCGGGGGCGTCACGTCCGGCGCACCGCGTAAACTATTGGGAGGCGCTGGCCGAGCTGCATCCCCGCGAGGCGGTCGACGCCGCGACCACGACGTCGGAGAAGGCGTTCGCCGAATCCCTGCAGGATCTGATGGAAGGCGACATCGACAAAGCCGAGCAGGGATTCGGACAGCTGCGCCGTACGGCGGACGATTCCATCCTTCGTGCCGGTTCGAGAGTGATCTATACGGCCGCACTCCAGTATCAGGAAAAGTGGGGCGTGCTCGCCGCGCTTCGCGCCGAGCCGAACCAACCGAAGGGTGATCGAACCGATCGGGCGAGCATCGAGTTGTGGGCAACGGCTTTCAGGAGCGTTCCGCCGAAGACGATCGACTTCCACTCTCAGTCGATGCTGCTGCCGATGACGATCTCGGAGGTTGGAACTCCGCTCGTTCCGGTGAAGATAAAAGGGAAAGTCTACAACTTCTGGCTGGACACGGGATCGAGCATGACGATGCTGGCGTCCGACGTCGCTCGAGATCTGAACATCGGGCCCATCGTTTTTGATACACTGGAAATCGTCACGAGCACCGGGAGAGTAACCGCAAATCCATCGATCATTCCCGTGCTGGAGATCGGTGATCTGGTGGTCCACAACGCGCCGACGATGATCGTCGACGAATCGATGATGCAGATGCGCGAGCCAACCAGGCCGATCGAACAGAGCCGGCAGGTGAAGATCGATGGCATCATCGGGTTCGACATAATTCGGCAGCTCGATCTCGAAGTGGATTACGGCGAGGGCACGCTGCGCATCCGGAATCCCTTGACTTCACGGCGCCTGGCCAATCGCAACATGTTCTGGGTCGGCCTTCCGGTGGTGCGAATGACGAGCGCAGACGGAGTTCCCCTGCATTTCGGACTCGACACCGGGGCCCAGCTCACGTTCGTGACTGAAACGCTGCTCGACAAGCTCGATCTCGCACCGACAAGAATAGAGAGTCGACGCGTTGGGGGATTGGGCGGCGAGATCTCTCTCCGCGCGCCGGTGCTGCCCGATTTGCGCGTCCTCGTACGCGGATTCCCGATACTGTTCAAGGGCGCGCTCGTGCGGGCACCCGTGTATCAGGTGCTGGCGCTGCTCGATGGAGTCGTCGGCGGCGATATCTGGTTCAGTGGGATTATCCGGATCGACATGACCAACGGCATCTTCTCGGTGAGGTCTTCGAAAGCCGAATAGAAAGGCGGCGCACGCGGCCGTGGGGAAGTATCGGAAGGGGGAAATACCGGTTAGGTTGTTAGCTAACATGACTAGCGACCTCACGTTCCCAGTCTCGTTCACAGTGACGCCGCGATTCGACGTTTTCTACGCGCTGTACACAGTGACGAATAGCGCGCCCTCCGTGCTCGAAAAGTGGAAAGAGCGAGCGATCATCCGTCTTCCGCGTGATTTCGAGCGTGTCGCAAAGCGAGTCGCGCCCATCCCGCTCTTCTGGCCGCTGCTCGCCGACGCAATGCAGAGAACACCCGGTGAAATGACTTTCGACGAGATAGTCTCCACCCTCCGGGAGATGCCGGTCGAGGACTTGAAGGCGAACATCCTGTCCGGAATTTTTCACGACGTCGCGACCGTTCAGTCGCTGGTCAGCGGAAAGAAGAGCCTTCGTCAGGTCATTGCCAATGAGAAAGCTGACGGCGGCGAGCTGCTGACGCATTTCGGATTGCGTCCGTACGACGCGAGCTCACACGCGGCGAAAGCCATGACTATGCTTCTGTCGCATCCGGAAATGTTTCGGGACGAGCTGGCGCTCGTACTCGAGCGATTCTGGCAAACCGGATTCCGGCGCGACTGGCTGGCGCTCGAGCCGGAGCTGCGCGCGGATTCATTCCGCATGAGGGACCAGGCGGAGGAGGTGTCGCTGGAGGAGCTGACCGGCGAGCTCAAGCTTCCGGTTACTCTTGACTCAAAGGCACGAGAGCTTCGTCCGAAGAGTGGAGCGTCTATTGCCTACGACAGGATCGATCGTTGTTTCCTGATCCCATCGGCGTTCAACACCCGGCGATGGTGGGCGAAATACGAGACAAAGACCGGACGCGTGAGTCTCTATTTCCCGATCGTGCGTGACGCCAGCGCTCCCAATCGCATAGCGACGGATGTTCGGAACATGCGCGCGAGCGCGGCGGGTTCACGCTCGCCGATAAACGCCGAGTCTGTGTTTCGAGCCCTCGGTGATACGACCCGCTACGCGATCGCATCGATCCTTGCCCGGAACCCGACGACCTCCGCGGATCTCGCGCGCAGTCTCAAAGTGTCGAAGCCGACAATCACGCACCATGTGCAGGCGCTGCGCGCGGCGGGACTCATTTCCAACATACCCGTCGGCGGTTCGACGAAACTCACCCTCAGCAGAGAGACCGTCGCCGCCGTTTCGGAGGCTGCCGTGGAGCAGCTTTTCTCCTCGACCGGCGATCTGTCGCTGGTTACGACCCGGAAACGGCGAAGCCGCTGAGCAGAGGGTCCGGGACTGGGCCTGACTTGGCCTCTGGCCACGCCCCTTAACCGAATAAAAGCCGCCCCGACCCAGTCTTTAAGGCACTGGGGCCACGACCAAAAAAAAGTTTAAACCTTTTAAACCCTTTGTGCGTATGGTGGGTCTAAGGGTTAGAGGCCGAAGTTTCCCGGCCGCACGATAAAGCGCTACTGGATGAGCTTGTAGGACGGGTGGGCCACCAGTAGCCAGCCCCGTATCTGAAAGGATACGGGGTTTTTCGTATGCGCCTCTGCCACTTTCAGCGCTCTCACGCGGACGATAGGTTTGCGGTTCTCTCGTGAGTGCCGATGGAGCGCCAATGTCGGAAGTGTTCGTAAAGAAGATGCTCGAAGGAAAAACCGCCGTCGTCACCGGCGGTGGGAGCGGAATCAATCTCTCTATCGCGAAGCGATTCGCCGAGCATGGAGTAAAGGTCGCGTTGATCGGCCGGACACGGGAGAAGCTCGACTCCGCCGCAAATGAGATTCGCGAAGCGGGAGGTGTTGCGTCCGGACATCCCGCGGATGTGCGGGACTATGATACACTCGCCGGCGCGATCAAGAGCGCGCGGGAAGCGCACGGCGAAATCGATCTCGTTGTCTGTGGTGCCGCCGGAAATTTTCCCGCGCCGGTGCTCGGCATGTCCGCCAACGGATTCAAGTCGGTGGTGGATATCGATCTGCTCGGGACCTTCAATACCTGCCGGGCAGCGTTCGAGCATTTGAAGCGCCCCGGAGCATCCATCGTCAACATCTCGGCGATGCAGGCCTTCACTCCGATGCCGATGCAGGCGCACGTCTGCGCCGCGAAGGCGGGAGTGGACATGCTGACGAAGTGTCTCGCCATCGAATGGGGA
>CAAGKR010523214.1_pt1 | contig 31691 bp, 32 predicted proteins | sample 2556971 | NCBI WGS metagenome assembly CAAGKR01 (sample SAMEA5207829, study PRJEB30636) | soil metagenome | biome: forest; feature: boreal; material: soil | place: USA | collected 2011-09 | depth 1 m | reverse complement strand
CAAGATCAACAGTTCGCCGACGTTCGCCAGAGTTCGCCAGAGTTCGCCGGCGTTGCTGTCAACGTTGCTGTCAAAGTGCCCGCTCTACCTATTCGTCTGGCGAGCGTCGCCAAGCGGCTCCCTAACCTCCTAACCCGGCGATCATGACCAAATGCACATCTGCTTCGATAGCCGTCTAGTGCGCCCTGAGTTTCGTGGAGTCGAATTAATGGAAATGGCATGCTGCTGTCCGACGAGGAGGACAGCGTGGCACGAACCGGCTACCCAGCGGAGTTTCGGCGAAGGGTTCTTGATTTGCTCGCGGCGAGTCGACACGTTGGTGACGTCGCCCGCGACCTGGGCATCAGCGATCAGGCGGTGTATAACTGGCGACGCCAGGAGCGCATCGACCGGGGACTCGAGGCTGGACTGACCTCGGGCGAGCGTGCGGAGCTGCAGGCGGCCCGGCGGCGCATCCGAGAACTGGAAGCCGAGCTCGCCATCCACCGCAAGGCAAAGTGGGCGCTCCCTCTGTTGACCATCGGTTCCGGCGTCAGCCTGCGACATATGACGCATCCAGGAAACCGCGGCTTAGCCAGCACCGGCGGCAAGGGAGCCAGGCTTGTTGACCTCCAAGAGGCGTGGGTGGCTCACCTGACGTCGGTCCTAATGAATTCCAGCGCCACTTCAATTAGCCCCTGAAATTTGAATTCAGGAGGGGGTGCAACTCCGGAAACCCCTAACTACTACCCGGTCAAGTCTTCCGCACGCTCGTCAATTCCGAACGGCTGCCATGCGAGGTCAATTGCAGGCACCTTGCCGTCCTGCATACACCAAACGCCCTAAGCGATCAGGAGCCGCTCGTAGCTGGGGTGTTGTATCCCGCTGAAAACTTTAAAACAGATACAAACCGGTGTTCGCCCGTCGCCGGGTGTCAGCCGAAAAATATAGCGCGGTCTCCTGCTCGTAGCCTTCGCCAACCTCAGGCCGAGTAGTCCAGCCACGGCGGGCCGATGGCGCTGGGTGCGAGGGGAGGGAATGTGCCGATAAGGCGGTGCGCTAGGGCCGGCTAATGCCCGTGTCCGGCTGCGGCGGGGTCGCCGGCCGGCGCATGGCGCGAGATCCAGCCGTCACCAGGATGGCGGCGACCAGTGCGGCCGCGCCTATACCCAGTCCTGCCAGGTGCCATCCCAAGAGGCCGTCGATCGAATAGGCGCCGGGCCCGCCCAGCGCGACCAAGGCCGTGACCGCAACGACCGTCAGCGGATACTCGAACCCGTCATGGACTTCCCAGACGCCATGCGACCACTTGACGCTGATGACGTTCAGCATCACGACGGTGATCGCGGCGGCCGCTAGCGGTGTGAACCACCCGAGGGCGAGCAGCGTGCCGCCGCCGGTCTCCGCGGTGCCGGCGAGGATGGCCATGGCCGGCGGGTACCCGAGCGATTGGAAATAGCCCTGGGAGCCGCGGATCCCGCCGCCACCGAACCAGCCGAAGAGCTTCTGAGTGCCGTGGCCGATGAACAGCAGGCCGACGACGACCCGCAACAGCAGTAAGCCGGCGTCCACTGTAGGTCAGGACTTCGGCGCCGACGCCTTCTGCTTTTCCTCGATCGTGACGCCGCCGGCCGCCCAGTGCGTGGCCGGCACTTCGTAGATCAGCACGCGGATCGCTTCGCGCGAGGCGCCGATTGAGGTTTCAACGGCTTTGGTCAGGGCTTCGTGGAGGGCACGGATCTGTTCGGGGGTACGACCCTGGACGATTGAGGCCTGGATGAGTGGCATGAAACTCCTCTTCCCCCCGGTGAGCTAAACGCGACACGCCGAGTATACAAAGTCCTATTTGCGCGGCGTCAGCTGGAACGTGTACTCGGAAACCAGGACGTCGTCCCGGCTTTTCAGGGGCGCCACGAGCCCGGGCTTGGCGGCGCCGATGCTGTCCGATTCGATCCACTGGTCGCCGGCGAAATAGATCTGGGTGGTCAGCGGCTGCCACCCGTCGGCCGAGATCTTGAAGTGGATGTGCCGGGGCCGGAAGGCGTGCCGCCCGAGCAGTTTCAGGAGTCGTCCCACCGCCCCGTTTTTGGGGATCTCGTAGGCGCCGGGGACCACCGTTCGCAGCTCGAACGTCCCGTCGCGGGCGGTCAGCCGGCCGCGCAGGTTGAACGCGGGCGCGCCGGGGTCCTGGATGTCGTAGTTGCCGGCGGCATCCGCCTGCCACAGGTCCACGAGCGCGGTCGGAATTGGCTGCCCCGATGGTCCATCGACGATACGGCCGCGGAAGACGAGGGGATCACCGCCCTCTTCCGGCCGACCGAGCCGGTGCGGCGGGCTCAAGAGCGGTGCGTCTGCGAGGTAAAACGGGCCTTCGATGTTGGAGGGCGTCGCGCCCTGGCTGGCTTCCTCGTGGGTCACGTTGTCGGCGACAGTCGTCATCGCGAAGGCGTCGGCCAGGCCGGGCATCTCGTTGTTCTTACTGACTTCGGTCAGGAAGTCAATCGCATAGCGCAGTTCTTCCTCCGTCACGCGGTGATCCACGATGAACTTGTGCAGGTCCTTGACCAGCGCGTCGACGACCTCGGCGAGCCGCGGGTCCTGGGCGCTCATGCCAGCCGGTAGAGCCTTGCGGCGTTGTCGCGCAGGAACTTTCGCTTCGGCTCGGGGCGCAGACCGAGCTCCTCCACTTCAGTGATGGCCCGCTCGATGTCGATCACGGGAAAGTCGGTTCCGAACAGCACCTTGTCCTGTCCCCAGGTGTTGATGTAGTGGACGAACTCTTTCGGCCAGTTCTTTGGCGCGTAGGCATCCGACCCAATGTAGACGTTCGGATGCTTGTAGGCAACCGAGATCATCTCCTCCGTCCAGGGCCACCCGATATGGATGCCGACCAACTTCAGCTCCGGGAAATCGCAGGCGACAGTGTCCAGCGTGATCGGACGACCGACACTGCGCAGCGGCCGGTCGTCGGAGTAGCGGAGACAATGGCCGACCTGAATCTGGATCGGGATGTCGAGCTCGACGCACTTCGCATAGAACGGGTAATACCTCGCGTGATCGGGCGCCAGCTCAAACCAGTGCGGATAGAGGTGGGCACCGATGAAACCATCCTCCTTGACCGCCTTCTCCAGCTCGCGAACCCCGCGCATTCCCTCGGTCGGGTCGATGCCAGCAATGGCGCTGAAGCGGTCCGGATGCCGTTGGACGAGCGCGGCAACCTTCTTATACGGGATCTGGTAATGGATGGTGTGCTGTGCGCCGCCCGCCTTGGCCGCGATCAGCAGCGCGCGCTCGACGCCGGCGCGGTCCAGCTTCTTAAGGAAGTCCTCCTCGGGGATTCCGTCCAGCGCTTCCCTATTGACGCCGACCTTGCCGCCCAGGAACTGCTTGCTCCAGGCCGGCCGCAATGCCGCGAACTCCGGCGTATACGGATTGACGACCGCGTCGATGGCGCGAACCCGGGCGTTCGCCACGGCTACTCCCCAATCGCCGGTCGGCGATCGACCAGCCGCTCCGGCTTCGAATCCGTCATCGGGTTGAAGATGTCGTCGGGCCTCACGACTTCGACGACCGGCCGGATCTGCACGAGGTTCATAACGGTCTCCGCGACGCGACGCTCGAGCTCGTTGCGCGGCTGCGCCCCGGCCGCGCGCACAAGCAGCTGGTCGGGCGAAAACGGGTCGTCCACTCGCTGCTTGGTCACGATGATCTGGTACTCCTGCAGTCCGTCCAATCCGTCCAGGGCGTTTTTGAGTGCCTCGAGGTTGACGAGCGTGCCCTTGATCTTGATCAGGTCCGCGGTCCGAATCGGCTGGGTCACGACCCGATCCACTGTCTGTCGGCATGCCGGACAGGGACCGGTGTCCATCTCAACGATGTCGCCAAGAGCGTAGCGCAGCAGCACGGTCCCCCGTCGCATCAGGTGGGTGATCAGAAGCAGGCCGGGCGTGCCGCCGTCGACCTGCTCCCCGGTCTCCGGGTCAACCGTCTCCATGAAGATCTGCTCCGGCGAGGGATTGTGCCAGCCGGCGCCGCCGTCACACTCGATCAGCGTGGTGCCCTCGGTCGATCCGTACCGGTTCACGATCCGGCCCTCGGCGGATCCGAGCTCCACCAGATGCCGCCGCATGTCCTCCTTCATCGCGGCCGAGATCGACTCGCCGGTAACCAGGCACATCCGAACGTTCGAGAGATTCGCGCCCAGCTCCCCGGCGCGCTGCAGGATTCGGCGGACGAAGCTCGCCACCCCCCAGATGATGGTGGTGCGCTGGCGCTGGATCAGCCTGACCACCTCGTCGAGCCCGCGGTGGATGTCGAGCGCCGCGGACGGCCTGCCGGGATGGGCGAGGAGCATCGATGCGCCGATCGCCGCAGCGGTCGCCTGCGCTCGCAGGTACGCCCCCATCGGGAAGGGCGTCAGCGGAAAGACGTTGGCGATCACGTCGCTGGGTCCCATCCCCAGCACGCGCGCCGCGCGCGCCGCCTGGATCGCGTAGGCGTAATAGTCGAAGGTCGTGGTGTACAGCGGTGCCGGCTGCCCGGTCGTGGTCCCGGTCGTGTACATCACCTCGCGCAGCACCCGTGCCTCCAGGGGCAGCTCCGGGAGCGGCTCCAGCCGGAAGGCCTCGGGATCCTTCAGGAACTCGCGCTTGTGGGTGAGCGGAAACTTCGCCAGGTCATCGACGCCGCCAATGTCCCCCGGGCTGAGCCCGGCCTCCCGCATCCGCCCACGGTAGTAGGGATGCGCCCGATAGCAGAGGTCGATGGTCGTGCGCAGCAGCCGGTCCTGCATCGTTCGGATCTCGGCTTTTGGGAGATTGAGAAGGCTGACGCCTTCCCAGTCGCTCGGCAGACCGTCCAGCCCCCAGTTGGGCTCTGTCAGGCCTGGTCCTCGATGTACGACTGCCAATGCCGCTCGGGGCTGTTCGGGTACCCTTCCTGGATCAGACGCCATCCGCCGTTCAGGTCGTCGCGATTCCGCGTGACCTTGTAGCGCGCCACTGCGGCCCAGTAAGCGGCCTGCGGGGCGACGGCGCTCGTCGGGTACTCGGTCAGCCCCCGCGTGAATAGCTCCGCGGCGCGCTCATTCTTGCCCATCCGGAACCAGGCGTGCCCCGCCGCGAGCAGGCTCTGAGGGATGAACTCGTTCGGTGGAAGGTAGCCGTTCCAGCGATAGTACTCGAACCCGTCCGGCCCCAGCACGCGGAAGTCGGGCGTCCACGCCTGCCGGTAGCGCTCGATGGTCGCCTTGCTGTCCGGATTCTTGGTGTCGATCTCGCAGGCCGCAAACGTCCGGGAGATGGCATCGATCACGCCGGCGTCAGGGTACGTCACGGCACCCAGCTTCTTGCAGGCCCCTCAAGTCGGCGAGTGGAAGAACAGCAGGATCGGTTTGTCGCGTTCGCCGGCCACGCGGCGGGCTTCCTCGAGGTCGGCGAGCCAGTCGATCTTCTCCACTCGTTGTCCGCTGAAACTATACTGCCTAAGGCCGAATGCCCAGCGAGACGACGCCGCTGCTGCTGGAAATGCGGGGGATCTCCAAGGCATTTCCGGGCGTCGTCGCGAACCGCGATATTGACCTCGCGGTGCGGCCGGGCGAAGTCCACGGCCTCCTCGGTGAGAATGGCGCGGGCAAGACCACCCTGATGAAGATCCTCTACGGGCTGGTGCAGCCGGACCGCGGCTCGATCGCCCTGCGCGGCGCTCCCGTCACCATTGCCAGCCCCCGCGACGCGCTCCGGCTCGGGATCGGCATGGTGCATCAGCACTTCATGCTCGTGCCCGACATGACGGTCGCCGAGAACATCGCGCTCGGCATGCACGAAGGGCGCCTGCCGCTCACGCGCCTCCGCGCCGTCTCCCGGCGCATCGACCGCCTCTCGAAGCAGTACGGATTTCAGATCGATCCCGACCAGGTCGTGCGCGACCTCTCGCTTGGACAGCGACAGCGAGCGGAGATCCTCAAGCTGCTCTATCGCGGCGCCGACCTGCTTATCCTCGACGAGCCGACGGCCGTGCTAACGCCCGCCGAATCGCAGGAGCTGTTTCAGGTCCTGCGCGTGCTCGCCTCGCAGCGCCGCTCGACGATCTTCATCACCCACAAGCTCGAGGAGTTGATGGCGGTGGCGGACCGCTGCACCGTGCTCCGCGACGGCAAGGTGATCGGCACCCTAACGAAAGCAGAGATGGACCAGCGGGTGATGGCGCGCATGATGGTCGGTCGTGACGTCGTCCTGCGGGTCCCGCGGCTGCGGCTCGAGCCCGGCGATCCCGTGCTCGAGGTGCGCCACCTGTCGCTCGCCGACTCCACCGGCCGGCCGTTGCTGCGCGACCTAAGCTTCGAGGTTCGTGAACGTGAGGTGCTCGGCGTCGCCGGCGTCGACGGCAACGGGCAGCAGGAGCTCGTCGAGGTGCTGGCCGGCTTGACGCGGCCGGCCTCCGGCGCCTTCACCGTGCATGGTCGAGCGGCGGTGATCCCGGCCGATCGCCACGGTGACGCCATCGCGCTCTCGATGACGCTCTCGGACAACCTCGTCATGCACGACATCCGGAACGGCCAGTTCCGCCGGGCCGGCCTGGTCCAAGCGACCGAGGTCAAACGGCACGCAGACCAGCTGGTTCGCGAGTACGACATTCGCGCTCCGCACCCGGGCGTCCGGATCGCCTCGATGTCGGGCGGCAACCAGCAGAAGGCGGTCCTCGCCCGATCGTTGTGCCGGAAGCCGCGGTTGCTGATCGCTGCCCAGCCCACCCGCGGTTTGGATGTGGGCGCGATCGAGTACGTCTACCAGAACCTTCTGGAGCACAAGCGCGGCGGTGGCGCGACGCTGTTGATCTCGACCGAGCTCGAGGAGATCCTTTCGCTCAGTGACCGGGTCGCGGTGATGGTGGGTGGTCGGTTTCTGGCAATCCTCGACATCGAGGACGCCGATCTCGAGAAGTTGGGGCTCCTCATGGCAGGAGCGGGGACGGGACCTGAACCGGCAGCTGCTTCGTAGCGCGCTCGCCGTCGGCAGCGTCCTGGTCGCCCTCGCGGTCGCGCTCGGGGTGTCGATGCTGATCATCGCGCTCGCGGGGGCCGATCCCGTCGGGGCGATCGATGCCCTGATCGCCGGCTCCTTCGGCGGCACGATCGCGATCGCCCGCACCCTGACCTTCCTCCTCCCTCTCACGCTGGTGGCACTGGGCTGGATCGTCGCCTTCTCCAGCCGCCGCATCAACGTCGGCTTCGAGGGCCAGATCCTGGTCGGCGGCATCGCCGCTGCGTTCGTCGGCATCTACCTCGCTCCGTCGCTTCCCTCGCCGCTGCATCTACCGCTTGCGGTTCTGTTCGCGGTCGTCGCCGGCGGGCTCTACGCCACGATCGCGGCGTTGCTCTGGGCGTGGCGTGGCGTCAACGAGATCATCTCCACGCTGATGCTGAACTTCATCGCGGCCGGCATCGTCGCCTGGCTCGTCAGCGGGCCGATGCAGGAACCCACCCGCCAGTTTCCGAATTCCCCGCCAGTCGCACCCACCGCGCTCTGGCCGCACCTTGTCAGCAACAGCACGCTAACGCTCGACGTGCTCCTCGCCCCGATCCTCGTCGCGGTCACCTGGTTTGTCATCAATCGCACGGCGGCCGGCTTCCTGCTCCGCCTGACCGGGTCGAACGAGCGGGCGGCGCGCTTCGCCGGCGTAAAGACGCGGGTCGTCACCGTCGCCTCCCTGGCAGCGTCGGGTGCGCTGGCCGGCCTGGCGGGCAGCTCGCTCATCCTCGGCGCAGGTATCGGCAAGCTGGCGGCCCAGTTTTCCGCCGGGTTCGGGTTCGACGGTATCGTGGTGGCGCTCGTCGCGCGCAACAACCCGCTGGCCGTGCTCCCAGCTGCGCTGCTCTTCGCCGCGCTACGGTCGGGCTCGGGGCTGATGGAGGCGCGGGCCGGTGTCTCCTCGCAGCTGGTCTTCATCACCCAGGGGCTAGTCATCCTGCTGGTCGCCGGGAGCGCCTTCGTGTTCGAACGGTTCGCGGCGGACTGATGGGCCCGTTCAACGCGTTCTGGCTCGCGACCACCTTGATGCTCGCCAGTCCGCTGATATTCGCGGCGAGCGGCGAGCTGATTGCGGAGCGCGCCGGCATCCTCAATATCGGGCTCGAAGGCATGATGCTGGTCGGGGCGTTCGCCGCCTACTGGGCGATCGTTGCCACCGGCAATCCGTGGCTGGGCGTGCTCGCCGGGCTCTGCGCCGGCCTCCTCCTAGCCGCGATCATGGCGCTGCTCACGGTATCGCTGCGCGCCGACCAGATCGTGGTCGGGGTAGGCCTCAACATCCTGGCGCTCGGCGTCACCAACTTCGCCTTTCGCCAGTTCCTGGGCGGCACACAGACGCTTATCCACCGCCTCTCCCCCATCTCGCTGCCGGTGCTGAGCAACTTCCCGGTCGTCGGCGACGCGATCTTCCGCCAGATTCCCCTGGTCTACCTCGCGTTCCTGGCGGCCCTCGCCGCCTGGTTTGTCCTCTATCGCACGCGGCTCGGCCTGGCGCTGCGCGCCGCCGGCGAGCTTCCCGCCGCCGCCGACACGGCGGGCGCCAGTGTCGCCACCTTACGCTGGGTCGGCACGCTCGTTGCCGGCGCGCTGGCCGGGGTTGGCGGCAGCTTTCTTTCGATCAGCCTGGGCATCTTCGTCCAGGGCATGACCGGCGGTCGCGGCTTTCTGGCGATCGCCGCGGTCATCTTCGGCCGCTGGCGTCCGCTGGGGGCGGCGCTTGCCTGCCTGCTCTTCGGCGGCGTCGATGCCCTTCAGCTCAGCCTGCAGGGACGGCCGGTGCTACCGCGCGAGGTCTGGCTCGTGATGCTTGTGCCGATTGTCATCGTGGCGGTGCGGATGTCGACCTGGCGGACGGCGAGCCGGCAGACCCGAAGGCTCCTGGTCTTTAGCCTCCTGGCTCTCGCCGGCCTCGCCTTGTTCCTGTTCCCGCCGTCGGTGTCGCTGCCGTCTCAGCTCTGGACGACGGCGCCCTACGTGCTCTCGCTGCTGGTCCTGGCGGGCGCGATCGGCCGGCACGGGATGCCGAGCGCGCTGTCCATCCCGTACCGTCGCGACCGCGTCGAGTAACCGCCCGGCCTTAAACCCCCGCCGGCAGCTTGATCGAGCCGTTGTTGATCCCGTCGGTCGTCTGCTTCACCAGGTCGTTGTACTGCGTGTACCCCGGGCAAAGCTCGAAGCGCTGGATGTCCGGCGCCTCGACGCCGTGGTACACCGGATGCGCCGGGATCGCCTTGTTCTTGTAGTCCTTGATGATGCTGACCACGTCGGCGGCAGCGTTCAGGATCGAGTCACCCACGACGAAGGGCGCCTGGTCGCAGCGCGGGAAGATGTTCGACGCGGCGTGGGCATCTTTCTTGGAGTCCTTGATCGCCTGCAGAACGCCGGGGAAGCCGGCCGCCAGGTAGCCGTAGAACACGTCGGCGCCATTGGCCAGCTGGGCGGAAGCGGCGGCAGCGCCCTTCTGCGGATCGTTGAAGCTGCCCACGATCGTGCTCTGCAAGGTAATCATGGGGTCGACCGACTGCAATCCGGCCTTGAACGCATCCGAGGCCTGGGTTGCGGGCGGGATCTGCTCACCACCGATGAAGCCGGCCTTGTGCGTCTTTGTCAGTTTCGCCAGCACGACGCCAGCGATGTACGCTGGAACGCCCTCGCGAACGCCATAGACGTGGAGGTTGGGCGCATTCGCGGCCGTCTCCCCCTGGATGATGACGAACGTGACCTTGGGGAACTGCGGCGCAACCTGGACGCCTGCCTGGGCGAACTCACCACCCACGCCGATGACGAGCTCGTTGTCCTGAGCGAGGCTGGTCAGCGCGTTGACGCGCTGGTCAGGCGTGACCGCCTGCTCCACCAGCGAGCCCTTGATGCCGAGGTCCTTCTCGGCCTGCGTCAGTCCCTGGTAGTGGGCCTGGGCAAAACCACCGTCGTTCTTCGGAGCCGCCAGCGCCATGCCGACCTTGGTCGGCCCGGAACTGGACGGCGACGCCCCGGTCGACCCGGAGCTACCGCACGCGGCGAGCAGGAGGCTGGCGGCAAACAACAACGCGGGGATCCTCATGCGCACACGAAACACACCCTCTCCTTTGCTCCCCTTGCCCGAGGTGAAGCTGCGCTCGCGCGCAGCAAGCCACGATCATACGATCTTCAGGACGACCTTGCCAAATGTTTTGTCGGAGCGGAGCAGCTCGTACGCGTCGCGCACTTCATCCAGCGAAACAACGGTCTCCAGCACAGGCCGCAGCGCTCCCGAGGCGAAGAGCGGGCCGAGGTCGCGCGCAAAGGCCTGAACCGCCTCCTCCTTCTCCGGTTTCGGGCGGTGCCGCAGGGTGGTGCCGCGGAGCGTCAGCCGCTTGTTCATGAAGGTCCGCAGGTTGACCTGTGCCAGGTCGCCGCCGATGGTGGACAGCATGACGATGACACCGCGCGGTGCCGCGGCCTCGACGTCGGCCGCCAGATAGTCGCCTCCGACCAGGTCGAGGACCGCGTTCATGGCTCCAGCGACCGGCCTCATCAGGTCTGTGAGCTGCGCCGCGTTAACCTCGCGGGGGATCTCAATCGCCTGATCGAGGCCGAGCTGCCGGGCGCGAGCGAGCTTCTCCGGACTGCGCGCCGTCCCGACGACGGTGCATCCCTTCGCCTTGCCGATCTGCAGCGCGGCCGTGCCCACGCCGGAACCAACGGCGTGGATCAGAATCGATTGGCCGTCGCGCAACCCGCCGCTGGTGGTCAGGGCGTCATGGGCGGTGATAAAGGCCTCCGGGACCGCCCCGGCGGTGACCAGGTCCAGGCGGTCAGGGACGATGGCGCAATGGCCCTCAGCGACGGCCACGAATTCGGCCTGCGCCCCGCCGCCCACCAGCCCGTAGACGCGGTCGCCAACCTTCAACCGTTTTACGGCCGGCCCGACCGCCTCGACCGTCCCGGCGAACTCCAGCCCGGGGATGTCCTGAGGCGCGTCGGCCGGCGCCGCGTAACCGCCCGCGAGTTGCCACAGGTCGCCACGGTTGAGCCCCGCTGCCGCGACCTTGACCAGCACCTGGTCGTCGGCCGGGCGCGGGACCGGTTTCTCAGCCAGGTCCAATCGGCCCTTGCTCGGGATGGTCACGGCGCGCATCAGCTGGTCCCCTCCCGCGCCGGCCGGACCAGCCGGCCGCCGGCCTCGCCCACGGGCTCGCCGTCTCGCATGATGACCCTTCCGCGTAGCACCGTCGTCGTGATGGCGCCGCGACACTCACGCCCATCCCAGGGCGTGAGCCGCTGCTTGGAGTGGAGCCGGTCATTGCGGATGGTCGTGCTTGCCGATGGATCAACGATCGTGAAGTCGGCGTCCGACCCCGGCTGGATCGCGCCCTTTTTTGGATGCAGCCCGTACAGCTGGGCCGTTCCCTCTGACAGGATCCAAGCGAGGCGCTCCGCGGACATGCGCCCGCGAAGCATGCCGTCGACCATCAGGGGCCCCAGCGTCTCGACCCCGACGTTGCCGGCGGGTTGCTCCCCGAGCGGCAGACGCTTCTGCTCCACGGTGTGCGGCGCGTGGTCGGAGCCGACCGAGGCGATCACGCCGTCCCGGACGCCCTGCCAGAGCGCCTCCTGGTCTGCGAGCTGGCGCACCGGCGGATACACCTTCATCATGCTGCCGAGCCGCGCGTAGTCCTGGTCGGACAGGGTCAGATACTGCGGGCAGGTCTCGGCGCTCAGCGGCACTCCGGCCTTCCGCGCCTGGCGGACCAGGTCGACACCGCGCGCGGAGGACATGTGCACCACGTGCACCCGGCATCCGGTCGCCCGCGCGAACTCGCCGGCCAGCGCGATCGATGCCGCTTCGGAGACTTCGGGGCGGGCTTGAAGGAGGTCCGCGTAGGTCTCGATCGGATGTCCGAGTTGCTGCTGTGCCTCCTCCAGCAGGCTGCGGTCCTCGCAGTGTGCGGCCAGCAGGGCGCCCAGCCTCGCCAGCTCCTGGCAGAGGCGTAGGACCTCTCCGTTGCCCGGCGGCATGATCAGGTCGGCGGGCGCGTACTCGGCAAAGTTGTAGACCAGTTGCTTCGTCTCGCGATGCAGCGCGTATCCCCAGAAGAGCTTGAACCCCACGACGCCGGCCTCGAGCAGCGGTCCCAGTTGGTCGAGGTTCCGCACCCCGAGCGCCAGGCCCCACAAACCGAAGTCCACGAAGGCCACCTTGCCGTGATGCTCCGCTCGCTCGTGGAACGTGCCGACATCCGCCACCGGCGGGATGGCGTTCGGCATCTCCAGGAGGGTCGTGACGCCTCCGGAGGCCGCGGCGCGGGTCGAGTGAGCGAAGTCCTCCTTCTCGGGGAAGCCCGGGTCCCGCGAGTGGACGTGCGGGTCGATGAAACCGGGGAAGATGAGCAACCCCGAGGCATCGATCTCCTCGTCGACGCGCTCGCGGGAACCGGGCGCCTCGATGGCGGCCACGCGCCCATCGGCACAACGGATGTCTGCGCGGGCCTGACCCTGTGGGGACACGACCGTCCCTCCTCTAACTCGAAGCGAGGACATCGTCGATGCGCAGAATCGATTGGTAGAGCACGTCGGCGCCTTTGGCAATGTCGGCGACGCTGGTCCACTCTTCCGGCACATGGCTCGCGCCGTCCTTGCTGGGCACGAAGATGATCGCGGCGGCTGCGATGCTCGCCATGATCTGGGCGTCATGCCCCGCGCCACTTGGCATGAACCGGTAGTCGAACCCGAGCTCGCCGCACACCTGGCTGACAGCCCGGCGAAGCCACATGGAGAGGACTACCGGCGACGTGTCCGCGATGACTTCCGCGTCGACCCCGACCCCCCGTCGATTCGCGATCGCCCCGGCGCGCTCCGCGATTTCTCGTGCCGCCCGGCGCAACCGGTCACTGTCGAAATCACGGACGTCGATCCGCATTTCGACGCGACCCGGAATTGTTGTGATCTTGTTGGGATAGACGTCGAGGCATCCGACTGTTGCGCGGGTGCCGCGATAGGTTGGCGCGTTCGCAAGCGCCTCGACCTCAAGCGTGATCTCGGCGGCCGCCGCCAGCGCGTCCGCCCGGTTTGGCATTGGCGTGCCACCGGTATGGCCGGCGCGTCCCGAGATCGTCATCCGCATCCGGGTGCTGCCCGAGACGACGTCGACCAGTCCGATCGGGCAGCTTTCCGACTCGAGAATTCGGCCTTGCTCGATATGGACTTCCAGAAATGCCGCGGCGTCGCCTCGATCCCAACAGACATCACGCAGTTCGGAGGGCCTGAGTCCAATGCTGAGCATCGCCTGCTCGAGGGTCACGCCATCGGCGTCGCGGATCCGCGCCAGGTCGCCTTCCGTCAGCATGCCGGCGATCGCCTTGCTGCCGATGCAGGGCTCGCCGAAGCGAGCGCCCTCCTCGCAGGCGAAAATCACGCCCTGAAGCGGATGGCGCGTGGTGGCGTGGGTCTCCGCCATGAGCGTCATTGCCTCGACCATGGCTACGACGCCAACGATGCCATCGAAGCGCCCGCCGTGAACCACGCTGTCCAGGTGTGATCCAAAAGCGATGGCCGAATTGTTCGGCCCGGCGCCGGCCCGCGTGGCCATCGTGTTGCCGATGGCGTCGACTCTGACCGGCAGCCCCAGATTCTTCAGCCAGCCGCCCACCAGCTCGTGCGCCTCCCGCTCCTCGGAGCTGAAACCCACGCGCGAGATGCCAGCCGTTGGATCGGGGCCGATCTCCGCAATCTGGCGGAGCATGTCGGCAATGCGGGCCTGATCCGCCTTGATGGCTGACTCGTCCTGGCGCTTTGGCAGGCTTGCCATCCCTAGCGTCCTTCCAGCTCTGTCAACGCCGCAACCATGATCAGCTGCCCGCCGGCTCGGGCGAGCAACGCCCTGGCGGCGTCGACCAGCTGCCGGTCACTCGGAGCGTCCGACACAAGCACCCCCTTCGCACCGCTGGGGATGGGTGAGGAGGGCCTGGCCAAGCCCTCCTCATCATAGATCCGGACCACCGGCACGCCCAGTTCGCGCCCGACGATATGTCCAAGGACGGCATCTTCGGTGCTCTCACCCACGATGACGACGGTGGCCCGCTGTCCGTTGACCCGCTTCGCGAGTTCTCGCCCAAGCTTCTCCATTGCGACCGGATCAGTCGTATCCATCCTTAGAGCCCCAGCTCCGCCCGACGAAACAGCGACGTGGCGTGGAACCCTGCGGCCGCCAGATTCTCCGTGGCACCCTCGTCGCGATCGAGCACCGCGAGGATCCCGAGCACCTGGGCGCCCAACCCGCCAACCTCCCTGGCTGTACGAACCGCCTCGCCGCCGGTGCTGATGACGTCCTCGACGACGGTGACTCGCTCCCCCTGGTACAGCTCGCCCGCGACCAGCGTCTGCGCGGCGCCACTGCGGTGCTTGCGGACGATGACGAAGGGCAACCCGGTCTCCAGCGAGAGGGCCGTGACCACCGGCACGGCGCCCAGCTCCGGCCCGGCTAGCCGGTCGGTCGACGCTGGCACCAGCTCCGCGAGGAAGGTGGCCAGCCGCCGGAGGATGCCGGGCTTGGTCTCGAACAGGTACTTGTCGAAGTAGTAGGAGGTTGGGACCCCCGAGCTGAGGAGATATTCCCCGCGTAGGTAGCCGGCGTTGACCAGGTCCCGCCCTAGTTCCTCGAGCCGCTCCTCACGGTTCGGGAAGATTTTCCAGCGGTCGATCATTCGGAAGCTGCAATCCTACAGCTTCGGGGCCGGCTCTGGCAGGGTTTGCGGCCGGTGCCGTTGAAACAATGATGCCGATAAGCTTCGGCCATCAGGGAATCCCGCCGACTATCTCAAGGGCTGGGGAGACACCTGCAGATCCCAGTGAATTCATCATTCCCACGCACACGGTACGCTTCGGGCGGTACTCCCAATTCATGTCGGACTGAGCGTGGTCGGCGGGGACGGCGAATGGTCGCAACAAGAGAGTCATCACACCAATCCGGCACCGGACAAAAGTCTCCATCTCCTGCCAGACGGGTAGATCGGTTCCAGGCCTTATGCGCTTCCCAGCCTACAGCGTAGCAAGCTCGCCCACGTTACTCGTTAAGCTTCGGTCATCAACCCAGTCGGGCAGCAGCGGCATCCTCGACAGCGTGCCCAGTCGATTTAGACCCACTATTCTGGTATGTATACAGTTGCATCCAAAGACCGGTTCCCGCGATGCGGAGAAATGGCATGGACGAAATCGACCTACAGCTGCTAGCCGGCTTTCAATCATCCCCTCCACGTCCTGGGGACCCAGAGTTCGAGCGCACTTTTCAGCGCTCCAGGACCGCCGTTCACAGGGTGCGTGCCGTCGAGCTCGATCCACAGGAGCTCCCACTGACGGTCGATGGCTAGTGGCGGTTCCCTCGCTGACTTAACGGCGGCGGAGGCCGTGGCCCACATCCGGTCTCGTCGCGCCTCGTCGCTCGAGTTGGTGGAAGACTTGGTCCGAAACATTGAGCGGAGTGACCCTGAGCTCGGAGCATGGGAGATTGTCGACAGCGATGCCGCTCGGGCAGAGGCGCAAAGGTGCGACGGCGAACTCAGAAGAGGCGAGGCCCGGGGTGCTTTGTTTGGGGTCCCGTTCGGAGTCAAGGATGTGATCGACGTCGTCGGCCTTCCGACCAAAGCGGGCTTCGAGCCATTTACGAACAGGATCCCGCAGGTCGATGCCGCGGTCGTCGCCTCGATGAAGAGGAACGGCGGAATTGTCCTAGGGAAAACCGTAACGGCGCAGTTGGCTTATGCTGACCCACCACGCACCCTCAACCCTTGGTCTCGAGATCGTTCACCAGGCGGGTCTAGCAGCGGTTCCGGAGCTGCCGTCGCCGCCCGACAGGTCCCGATGGCGTTGGCGACGCAGACGGGCGGATCCACCCTTCGGCCAGCCGCCTTCACCGGTTGCGTCGGCTTCAAGCCGAGTTATGGCTTGATCGACGTGCAGGGCGTGTTTCCCCTCGCATGGAGCCTCGACCACGTCGGGGTGATCACACGGAGCGTCGAAGATTGCAGGTTGTTCCTGGCCAGTACCACTTCCCGCGATCAATCGCGGGTGCGTCGAGCGCCGCGCCTTGGTCTGATCTCGGATGCCATGGCAGCAGCGTCGTCGGAGGTGAGGGCCTCCGTTGACTCCGCAATTGCGCGCTTCGTCGCCGAGGGCGCCGTTCTGGTGGACGTCCGACTTGAAGTCTCGCTTGAGGAGATGTGGGCAATCCATCAGGTGATAATGCAGTCTGAAGCTGCCGCCGCTCACTGGCACCTCCTGCCGGCACATCGTGTGAGCTACGAGCCGCGAATGCGCAGCTTCTTGGAACTTGGGGGTGCCGTGCCTGCGGCAGCCTACATCCATGCGCAACGGCTCCGGCGTCGGGCGAGAGGGACTCTTGAAGCCGCTGCCAAGCTAGCCGACGCTCTCATCCTGCCAACAACCTCGACAATAGCGCCTGACCGAGAGAGCACAGGCGACTCATCGCTGCAGGCGATTTTTAGCCTAACGGGATTGCCAGCCATCACCATTCCAATTGGTCTATCTCGGGATGGGCTCCCGCTAGCGGTTCAGCTCGCTACGGGCCGACGTAACGACTGGACACTCCTAGATGTGGCGCAGTGGTGCAGTGACGTGATGGGACCCCTTCCAGCGCCCCCTCCGCGGACCACGTCTAGGTGAGCAGCAAACTCAACCGCCGGTGGGAGAACCGGTAAATGCGATTCGCCCGCCAGGAGCTTGAAAGATTTGGGGCTGAACTCTTGACGACCGTAGGTTGCGACGGGACGTGCTCGGACCTAGTGGCACGGACGCTCGTGCGATCGGACGCGAGGGGCGTCCCGTCGCATGGCATCGTGAGGCTTGCCGACTACCTGGTCAGGCTGGACGCAGGCGGTAATGATCCGGCCGGACGCCCTCGAATTGTTCATCAGCGCGGAGGGATCGCGATCGTGGATGGGGAGCTTGCCCTGGGCCAACTCGTGGCGACATTCGCGATGGGCCACGCCATCCAACTCGCTCAGGCAAACGGAATCGGTGCCGTGGCGTGCCGCAGAAGTAGTCACTTCGGAGCCGCGGCTGAGTATGCAGAGATGGCTGCGTCTGAATCCTGCATCGGCATCGCCATGACGAACGCAAGCCCATCCATGGCTCCCTGGGGTGGCATCTCACCATTGATGGGGAATAACCCGATCGCTATCGCGGCCCCAACAAGCCGACCCGACGTCTTTGTCCTTGACATGGCGCTCTCTGTTGTCGCTCGGGGCAGAGTAAGGATGATGGCAGCGCGGGGCGAGCCAATTCCGAGCGGCTGGGCATATAACAAGCTGGGGGAACCAACCACGGATTCCGCAGAGGCGGTAGCGGGGCTAGCAGCGTGGGCTGGGGATCATAAAGGATTCGGCCTAGCGTTAGCGGTGGACACATTGAGCGGAATCCTTTCTGGTGCCGGCTTTGCCACCGAGGTTCGGTCGCAACAGGATGTAAGCCTTCCCCAGGAGATTGGCCACTTCTTCATTGCAATCCACGTCCCTGACTTCATCGCACTGACGGAGTTCCGGCAGCGGATGGGGGAAATGCTTGCGAGCGTGCGGAGCAGCCGGCCGGCCAAGGGCTCGCAAGGAGTGCAAATCCCGGGCGAGCCGGAACTAGAGTCCGAGCGTGCGAGCGAAGGCCTCGGGATCCGCGTTGAGAAGTCGGTTTGGGCGAGACTCATGCCTCATGCAGAAAGGCTCAAGGTCGCGCTTCCCTCGCCGTTGTCCGGCGCGCTTTAATCGTCCCGCCCAGGTCAGCCATCGAACGCCAGAGCTCTCTTAGACGAAACCAATCGTTCGTAGGAGGTGTTTATCAGTGAATGCAGCGACCGCACGCAACCGCATAGCCGAGTTCAGTCACCTGAACGCGTTCATTTCGTTGACTGAGGAAGACGGTGAAGGACCGGTTGTTGCGGTGAAGGACGTAATCGACGTAAAGGGCATGATTACAACCGCTGGGGGAACCATCTTGCCGAAAACGCCTGCCGCGGAGGACGCGCCCGTCATCAGGGCGCTGCGCTCTCATGGCTGCATCGTCATCGGCAAAACAAATCTCCACGAATTTGCGTTCGGTGTAACCAACGAGAATCCTCACTTCGGGCCTTGCTTGAACCCGCGCGATCCGACAAGGGTGCCGGGGGGATCGTCAGGAGGATCCGCCGCCGCTGTCGCGGCTGGCATGTGTGACTGGGCCATTGGAACGGATACCGGGGGCTCTGTCCGGATTCCGGCATCTCTCTGCGGAGTCGTGGGCGTGAAGCCCACTCGTGGGTTCATCAGCAACGAGGGTGTAGTCCCCCTCGCGTGGTCCCTGGATACTCTTGGCCCCCTTGCCCCGGATGTTCGAACTGCCGCCCAGGCCCTTGAGTGGATGTCCGGCCGTACGGGGCTGGTCCCTGAGAGCCCATCGTTAAAGGAGTTTCGCATCGGGGTGCCCGAGGGCTGGGCGGACGGCCTCGATGAGCAGACGCAGACTTGTTGGGACAGCGTTACCGCGCAGATGCCCGTGATTGCTTTTCCCGGCCTGGATTACCTGACGAACCTGTTTCAGCCCGTGTTCTTTGTGGAGGCCGCGGCCTATCACCGACATTGGTTGCAGGAAACACCGGGTTCGTACGGGAGCGACGTGCTCGACTCGTTGCAGCGCGGGATGAAGGTCCCGGGAGTCTACTACGTCGAGGCCATCCGCTGCAGGTCGCAAGCCATCGCGGCCGTTGAGGAAGCCATGCGCGGATTCGACGCCGTGCTTGTGCCCACTACTGCGATCGTCGCTCCCAAGCTGAACGCCGAACATGTACGAGAACCGCTTCTCCGGTTCGGTCGGCCGTTCAGTTTGACAGAGCAGCCGGTGGTAACTCTGCCAGGGCCCGTCACCGGTTTGCCCGTCGGAATTCAGGTCGTCGGCCATCGCAACGAGGATGCGGCGCTGCTTGCCGTGGCAGCCGCCTTAGAGGCGAACTGGGCAGAGCGGCGGGATTTTTTAGCCTAGCTGAGGTCGGGGACCAGGGGCGCCACGGGAACATGGTGTCGCAGTAAGCCCGATTCCAGCAGCATGGCTCCCCATCGCTCAACGCTGGCAACTTCCACCAGCCCATCTTCGCTCCAAAGATTCATCCGCACATACCGTGTTATGGCCAGCTCTCGCATCGCTCGCGGAATGCTGCCGAAGGGCACCTCTAGGGCTTCCGCGATTTCACCAGGAGAATGTGCTCTGACCCACTCTAAGCCCCTTCTCAATCCCCTTACGAATGCGGACAGCTCGTGCTTAAGCCGCGGAATGGCGTCAGTCGGGACGCAATAGACGCTCCAGGGGATGGGGCCAACGACGCTGGCTAGGGTCGCCACCTCTTGTAGACCGGTGGTCACGATCATATCGAGCGGGAGGACAGCGTGGTCTCCGACACCCGACATCAGCTGGTCTTTCGCGTCACGTTCGGTCAACCCTGGGACCACACGCACCTGGTCCAAGGAGAGGCCGCGAAGCCGAAGAGCATGCGTTAGAGCCACCCAGGCCGTTGGCGCCTCAGTAGGTAACAGCACTACCGACTGCCGAAGCTGGCCCCATTCAAAGGCCCCACCAGCGTGCTGGCTTGCCACCGCATGGTGGCACTCCCTATTGCTCTCGGCGATCATCGACATCGACCGGTCCGTGCCTGATCCCACGAGCGAGAACCATGCGCTTCCCAGCAGCATGTCAGCGTGCGCCCCGACCACCGCATCGACTAGACCCAGCCCTGTCCGATTAGGCACCACCAAGCTGAGGTCGAGACCCTCGTCACGGAAAAACCCGAGTTGCAAGGCCGCGTACTGGGGCGCGTACGAAAGACTCAACCCAGATGCCACCCGAAGTCTCGCCTTCACTGTGGGCGTGGTCCATGTTCAATCCACCAACGGGCGATCTCGTCGCGGCGGGCGAACCAGACTCCAGGTTTTGACCTTGCATAATCGAGAAAGCGCTCGAGAGCAACGGCTCGGCCCGGCCGGCCGGCGATGCGCATGTGAAGCCCGACCGACATCATCCTGGGCACCCGTGCCGAGGCCTTGAGCAGCGTGTCAAAGCTATCTCGTAGATACGCGAAGAAGTCGTCAGCGGTGATAAAGCCGGGTGCGGTCCAGAACCGCACATCGTTGACATCGGGCGTATACGGGACGACCAAATGTTGCTTGTCCCCGACACGCACCCAGTACGGAAGCTCATCATTGTAGGCGTTTGAATCGTAAAGGAAGCCCGCTTCGACCAGGAGTCGGCGAGTGTGATCTGTAAAGCCATGCCGCGAGTACCAGCCCACCGGGCGTACGCCCGTCGTCCTCTCCAAGGAGAGCGCAGCAAGCGCTATCCTTTCTCGTTCCTGTTCTTCGTCCAGGTCATAATGATCCTCCCATCGATAACCATGGCTGCACACCTCGTGTCCTCTTTCTATCGCCGCTTTGGCCACAATAGGGTTCTTTTCGAAAGCCATCGCGCAGGCGAAGAAGGTGCCGCGCACCTGGTACTCATTAAGGATGTCGAGCAGACGCCAAACTCCAACGCGACTCCCGTACTCCATGATGGATTCAACAACCCGGTTGCGATGACTAGTCGGAGGCGACACGTAACCCGACCATTCGCCACTCGGCTCGTCGTACGCATCGCCGAACGATCGGGAGTGCTCCGATCCCTCTTCGTAGTTAAGTGCGATGGAGAGAGCAAGGCGGGCGCCACCCGGCCACTCGATGGCTGGCGGCGTGCGTCCGTAGCCGATGAAATCTCTGTCATTTCCGGTCATCTTCAACTCCTTGCGACATTAATCTTTCTTGTAATCCTGGCTTTGGGAGGCCTTGCGTGTGGAACCTCGCGGGTAAGGTAAGCGTTGTTACGGGCGGTGCCCGAGGGATCGGCCTTGCGACTGCGCGGATGCTGGGCGCAGCTGGCTCGGACGTCGTTGTCGTCGACCTGTCCCAACCAGAGGAAGCCGCCAGTGCGATGAAACCATTGGTAGAGAGCGGCGTGCGGACGCGGTACATTCAAGCGGACGTCTCGAGCGAGCCGCAAGTGCGATCTATGGTTCAGGCGGTGATGTCCGTGTTCGGGGGTATTGATGTGCTGATTAACAACGCTGGAGTGCTGAGCGTTGGGTTGGTGGTGGATTTGCCGGCGTCGGAGTGGGACAGGGTACTGGCCGTCAATCTCCGGGGTACCTTCCTGTGCTCGCGCGCGGTTCTTCCGACAATGTTGGAGCGACGTGGTGGTCGCATCATCAACATCGCCTCTCAGCTGGGCCAGACTGGAGGCGCGGGACGGGCCCACTACAGTGCCAGCAAAGGCGGCGTGATCGCCTTTACTAAGGCTTTAGCCCGAGAAGTTGCCGAGCACAATGTGCTAGTTAACGCCGTCGCGCCCGGCGTGATTGCCACCGAGATGCTGCGAGAGGAGAGCCCCGAGTGGCGCAACGCCAAGCTCTCCGAGATCCCGATCGGCAGGTTCGGCGAACCTGATGAGGTGGCCGCGGTTGCAGTCTTCCTTGCCTCCCAGGGCGGGTCGTTTTTCGTCGGGCAGACACTCTGTCCGAATGGCGGAGAGGTCATGGTTTGATGTCGGCCACGATCACCGCACCTCATCACGTGGATCCGTCGTCCCCTGATGCTGGCGTCTCAAGGCCAAATTGCGGAGCCAAGCCCCTGGCCTTGGGAACCGGCTCCCCGTCGCAAAGCGCGGAATGATCCCATCAGGGCGTATCAGAACGAAGATCACTAACAGCGCTCCGTACACGATGAATCGCTCCTCGACGGAGAACCTCAACAGCTCGGGAACGATCGTCAACAGGATGGCTCCTAAGGCCGGGCCCCAGAATGAGTAAGCACCTCCGAAAATCCAGAAAATCAGGTAATTGACCGAAACCCAAAACGCCATGTCGCTCGGGTTTTGGACGAGAACATAGTGGGCGCGAAGACCGCCGCCTAGGGCAGCAATTGCGCTACCGATGGCGAAGACGGTGATTTTGACACGAGGAACGTTGATTCCGTTAGCGGCAGCCGCCGTCACGTTGTGCCGACAAGCGAGCGCGGCAAGCCCGATCCTGGAGCGGTCGAAGCGCCAAGCAACAAAAAGCACGACCGCGAGCGCCAGGTACACTTCCCAGGTCTCGGTCAGCGGGGGAATGCCGGTGAAGCTTTGCGCGCCACCAAGGTAGTTGAGATTGAAGGCGATCACCACGAGGGTCTCACCGAACGCCAATGTGGTCAGGCTAGCGACGAGCGGGTCCATTCGGAGGGTAATCACCGCCACGACAGCTCCGGCTGCCCAGCCACCAACCATGCCGATCAACAACGCCGGAAGCAAGGGCCAGCCGAAGTTGGTCGTCAGGATGGCGGCCACGTACCCGCCGATCCCAGCGAAGGCAGCGTGAGCTACCGAGAGGGATCCCGCCGAATTACTGAAATACAGGCCCGTGGCGATTATTGCGCTGTACCCAGCCGCGATGAGCACCGGATCGAGAGCTCCCGAGCCGAATCCAAAGAGGTCCATCGATCAGGCCGAATAGGATCCAAAAATCCCGCGCGGACGAAACACCAGGATCGCGATGAGCAGGGAGTAGGTCAGCGCGTCGCGATAGTTCGTCGAGACGTAACCTGCTACCAGCGCCTCCGTTATGCCTAGCGCTAAACCAACGGCCATAATGCCCTCGACGTGTCGGTTGCCAGCAACAAGCATGCACACGAACGACTTCACGCCGAAGGTGACCCCCATGGTGGGAGCCGCGCTGCGGAAGAGCATTCCAATGGTGACTCCGGCAATACCGGCAGTCATCGCAGAGAGACACATGGCAAGCTGCGAGACCCTGTTCACATCTACGCCGCAGCTCGCAGCTATGCTCGGACGCTCCGCGACCGCCCGGGTAGCGCGTCCCCACTTTGTTCGGCGGACATAGAAGCTGACCATGCCGAGCGTTAGGAGAGCGGCACCGGCTACAACAACTTGGCTGCTGGTAAATGTCGCTCCCCCAACGCTGTAGACGTGGAGAGGGATAATGCTAGAGACGCCCACCGCGTCAGGACCGAAGATGCGTTGAACTAGATTTTGAAGGAAGATCGAGACGCCAGCGGTCGCTATGAATGGGATGAGGACACTTCGTCCCCGAAGCGGCCGGATCACGACCCTCTCAAGGATAAGGCCCAAGCCTCCAGTTACGAGAACGGCCAATAAGATCGTCAGCAATAGGAGTAGGCCGACATTCTGAATGCTAATACCGAACCGTCCCGACGTCATCAGGTACGCGCAGTACGCGCCGATCATAAAGAGATCGGGGTGGGCGAGGTTTATCACCCGCATTACGCTAAAGACAAGGCCGAATCCTAGCGCCACGACAGCGTAGGCAGCGCCCCCTGAGATTCCGTTAACTATTTGCTGAAGAAGCAACTCCATGGTCAGTGGCCTCGCTCAGCCGCCCACTGCGCTCGACCCGCCGAAGTACACGCGTTGTACGCGCTCGCTGTTTGCTAGCTCAGCGGCTGACCCCTCAGCCGCGAGAACACCGGATTCCAGCAGGTACGCGTAGTCAGCGATTCGAAGAGCTTGACGGGCGTTCTGTTCGACCATCAAAATGCTTACTCCCTGCGCGTTGATCTCTTGGACGAGCTTGAAGACGGTGGCAACCATCAAGGGCGCAAGCCCTAGGGACGGCTCATCCATCAGCAGGACTTTAGGGTCACTCATCAGCGCCCTGGCGATCGCGAGCATCTGCTGCTCGCCTCCGCTGAGCGCCCCGCCGCTCTGCTCGCGGCGTACCTCCAGAATTGGGAACAGCTTGAACATACGAGTCAATCGGTTCTCGACCTTCGCTCGGTCTTTCTCCGCGAATGCCCCAAGCAGGAGGTTCTCGTGGACCGTTAGCGTCACGAATATTTCCCTGCCTTCTGGGACCCAGGCTATACCGAGCTGCCGGATGCGGTGCGGCGGAAGATTGAAGACGGGCCGGCCCGGCGGGTACTCGATGCTCCCGGACCTCGCCTTAACTATTCCCGCGATCGCCTTCAGGATGCTCGACTTGCCAGCGCCGTTCGGTCCCAGAATGACCCGCAGTTCTCCTTCTCCGAGAACCAAGTCGACGCCCGTAACAGCGGCTATCGGACCATAGTTCACCCGCAGCCCACGGACCACCAGAGCTAGCTTCAATTCTCGGCACCCAAGTAGGCCTCGATAACGAGCGGATCCGTCCGCACATGCGCAGGCGGACCGTCGGCAATCTTTCGGCCGAAGTTGAGAACAATGACGCGATCGGAAAGAGCCATGACGAGGTTCATGTTGTGTTCGATTAGAAAAATTGTCTTGCCATTCGCCTTTAGCTTGCCGATTAGTCCCATCAGATCTTCAACCTCTCCAGCCACCATTCCTGCAGATGGCTCGTCGAGCATGAGCAGTTCAGGTTCGGTGGCAAGAGCCCGCGCGATCTCGAGCCGACGACGGTCGCCGTACGGAAGCTCGCTCGGCTTCCGAAAGCGGCTCTCGGCAATACCTACCCACTGAAGTAGGTCCTCGGCCATGGCATGGGTGCGCATTCTCTCGGCGCGATCCTTGGGCAGGAAAAGGGTGCTCGACAACACCCCTGCACTTGTGCGGCAGAAGCGCGCCACCATCACATGTTCGACGACGTTGAGCGTGCTGAACAACTCGATGTTTTGAAATGTCCGTCCGACCCCAAGAGCGCACGTCTCGTATGCCGGCGAGTGGGTCACGTCTTGCCCCTTGAACACCACCCTGCCCGAGGTTGGCCGAAGTACGCCTGAACAGATATTGAAGAGCGTCGACTTTCCAGCGCCGTTAGGCCCAATCAGCGACGTAATCGACCCGGGGAGGACCTGGAGGTCCACTCCCGAAAGTGCCTCTAGACCTCCAAACCGCTTGCTCACGCGAACGGTGGCTAGAATCGCGGAATTGCCGCTATCGTCCTCCGTCGATTTCTCCGTGCCGTGGGTACCCACCGAAGGCGTCTCGAGGCCGAGCCTACGCTGGGCTCACCCAAGCCTCGACTTTCCGCCGCTAGATGACGTCGCCGGTGCCTTTTGCTGTGACCACAATGTCAGCGTAGCCCGGGGTAAGGTTGTTGCCGTCGGGGGGATTCTTCCAGGTCACCGACCCACCTGCGGCGAGCGGGAAGTTCTTAGTTTGGGCCAGCGCTGCCCGAAACTTCTCGCGATCTGTTCCGGTGCATGCACGCTTAACGGCGTCGGCCGCCACGGCGGCCGCATCCCATCCCCAGGTTCCGTAGATGTTCGGGGTATCCCCATACTTTTGCTTGTACAGGCTAATCGCTTCCGGCGTGTTCGGAGTTGAATTTCCACCGACCACACCAGGAGATCCTGTATACGTGCCCTTTACGAGACCATGTGTGCCATCCCAGACTTCCGGGAAAAGGTTAGCTGCCTCGCTAACGTAGAGCTTCGACTGGATGCCGAGCTCAGATGCCTGGTTCACGATCTTGATCGCTTCAGGCGAGGCGGCATCGATGATGATCATGTCGGGGTTGGCGCTCTTGATCCTCGAGAGCTGCGGCCGGAAGTCAACGTCACCGGCGTTGTAAGCCTCATAAGCAAGATCCTGCACCCCGAGGCCGCTAGCGACACTTTTGAAGGTCTGGGCCTCGGCCTTTTGTGAATCCTGTGTCTGGTCGTAGATCTGCGCCACCTTCTTAACACCGAGCTTGTCCTGCAGCCGCTTCAAGAAGATAGGAACCAACTTTGCAGCATCGCTATTGATGCGGAACGTGTACGGGTTCCAATTCGTGATTACCGTGCCGTAGGCGGGAATGATATAGGGCATCTTCAGCTGTCCAGCCACAGCAGTCATCGGAACGTTGCCAACATCGGGGGTGGGCCCGAGGACAACAATCGCGCCACCGCTCGCACCCTGGCGCATCCCAGCGATGGCCTGCTCACGCGAGTTAGCCATGTCATAAAATTGCAGCTTCAAGTTGTACTTGTTTCCACAGTTGTCGACCAGGCCCCCCTTGGAATTCGTCCAGTCAACGAATGACTGCTCCTCCTTATAGGAGGGCCCACCATACGCGGCCGATTGGCCAGTGGCCGCGTTGACGCTGAAAAAGAGCACGTCTTTCGTGCTGCCTGAGTTCGTGGAGCCGCTATTTCCGCACGCGGCCATGAGGACCACGGTGGCCAGAAGCGGCACCAGTCTCGAGGACGACCGGTTGCCCCGGAGAATGCCGCGTATGCGTGAGGTTCTCATGTGTTCCTCCTTATCGTGTCGAAGCCCCTCACAAGCTTGTGCCTGTTCGTGCACAGTTGTATACCAACGTGGCCCGCGCGTCAAGGGGAGGGCTGAGCTGGCCGGTTCCTAAGTCGGGCTACGTCCCGGCGCGCTGCGGTGAGGCGGATTGCCATCGCGCTGCGGAAATGCCGCCGGGTAATACCCTCCGCTTCGTCCTCTTCCCGCTTCGCGATGGCGGCGACTATGGCCTCGTGCTCGGCAAGAGCCTCGAGCTGGCGCTCGGGTTTAGCGAGTGTTGTCGTCTGGAGCCGCTCGATTAGGCTTCGCAAGAGCAGTAGTTGGCTCGCTAAGAAATGGTTGCGTGACGCATACCAGACGGTCTCGTGGAATCTGTGGTTCAGTTCGACGAGCTCGGGGACATCGCCCCTTTCCGTTGCATCTCGCGTCTCCTCGATTAGGCCGTGTAGGGTTGCAAGGTCTAGGTCCGATCGGCCGCTGCCGGCCAGGCGAGCTGACAGCCCCTCCAGAGTTTCACGCACCGAACACAGCTCCGAAAGCTCTTCAGCCGAGAAGTCCGCGACGACTACTCCGCGATTGGAAGTTTTGACCAGCCCGTCCATTCCGAGTTTGTGAATCGCCTCGCGCACGGGGGTTCGGCTTACAGAGGCCGAGTTTGCGATCGCCTCCTCAACCAGGCGTTCGTTGGGAGCTAGCTCGCCGGTTAAGATCGCGGATCGGAGCAGCTCGTATAACTCCTCGGCGCGCGAGCCTTGGCCAAGTAAATGGATCTTCTTCGACTGCATCGCACTACTACTATGCACTGACCGTCCGCCGGCAGAAAGGTAGCCGCTGCCTAGCGGGCCAAAGTGGCTAGGCGGGCCGACGTCCAGTTCCAGGCGCCTTCGGGTGCAAAGGTCCGCGCCCAAAACTCTGCGATTTCGTCCCGGGGGGCGATCCATACCCCGGTGTGGCGCTGTATGTGGGCGAGCAACCGTTCCAAGCCAGGCAGTCGGCCCGGGCGGCCAATGATGCGCGAGTGCAGTCCAATCGACATCATGCGCGGTGTAATGAGGCTCTCGGCGTAGAGCGTGTCAAATGAATCGATCGCGTATCGGGAAAAATCTCGGCTGGTGAAGAACTGATTCTTGAAGAACTTTGTGTCGTTCACGTCGAGGGAGTAAGGCACGACCAAGAACGGTTTGCCTGCTACGGGCTGAAAGTAGGGTACATCATCATTGACCGCGCCACTGTCATACAGAAGGCCTTCTTCGGCCAGCAACTCTCGCGTATTGATGGTGTTGGGCGGCCGGGTAAACCAGCCTCGAACTGGGCGCCCTGTCATCTTCTCGATCGAGTCCACACAACGACGAATCTGTTCTCGCTCCTGGTCGCGGCTCATCCCCGTATGAGGCAGCCAGCGGTACCCGTGGCCCACGAAGTCGCAGCCACGGTCCAGAAACGCCCGGACCGCGGCGGGATTCCGCTCAAGCGCGACCGCGCAGGCGAACACTGTTGGCCTAACCTGGTACCGGTCGAGAAGGCGCAGCAGTCGCCAGAGCCCTACTCGGCTGCCGTATTCAAATGTGGATTCGGTGAAGAGTTCGCGCTCGCCTGCGGGGACGTCGTACTTGGCCTCGACGAGCGGCTCGCGCTCAGTGTCGCCGTCGAGAGGGCTGCGTTCCGAGCCCTCCTCGTAATTGATCACAAGGTTGACCGCCAAGCGGGCCCCCGACGGCCATTCCAATCCTGGCGGCGTGTCAGCGTAACCGACAAAGTCCCTCGGCATCATTGCGTCGGCGCGACTCACCCCGCGGCCCATGTGCAACCCTCCGAATGGTACTGCGCTGCTTCGGGAGCCTTTTCTAGCGGCGTCTACCTCGTATACAATCGCATGCAAACGCATACGGGTCAAGTCACTAGCGAGGAGCCGGACTGATATTGGACCTGCCACGTCCGGAGCGGTAACGTTGCACAGGGCCGTCGAATGGACGAGTCCAACCCGCTGGATTCTGTGAGCGGTCAGGAACTCGGCGATACGGACGTCGTGATCGTAGGGGGAGGGAATGCTGCTCTCTGTGCCGCAATTTCTGCTCGCGAGCAAGGCGCGCGTGTCCTTTTGCTGGAACGTGACCAAGCCGCCTGCCGCGGAGGCAATAGCAAATACACCCGCAACATACGCCTCGCCCACAGCGGTCAGGATGGCTACCCCCCATATGGAGAGGATGAGCTGCTCCAGGATCTCGTCCAGGTCACAGGGAAGGAGATCGACTTGGAAATGGCGCGGTTTACGATCCGCGAGTCGCAAAGCGTCTCTGAATGGATGGAGCGTCATGGAGTCACGTGGCAACCGGCGCTGCGCGGAACTCTCCAGCTGGGCCGGACCAACCGGTTCTTCCTGGGTGGCGGGAAGGCTCTCCTAAACACCTACTACCGCGTGGCGGAACATCTTGGTGTCCAGATTCGATACAGTGCCAGAGTTCAGGATCTCGACCTAAGTCGAGGACCGGGGCTCCGGGTCGTGGTCGACGTAGGGGGTAGGCTCCGCCGAGTGAGCGCACCAGCGGTCGTGGCCGCATCGGGCGGGTTTGAATCGAATATCAAATGGCTGAAGCGCTACTGGGGCGAGGCGGCGAACAATTACGTGATCCGCGGCACCAGTTCCAACGATGGGCTGGTTCTCGATGTCCTCCTGCGCGCTGGAGCGATGGAACGCGGGAACCCGAAAGGATTTCATGCGGTCGCCGTCGATGCCCGATCGCCGAAATATGACGGTGGCATCGTCACACGAGTGGACTCGATTCCCTTCGGCATAGTGGTCAACCGCCACTCCGAGCGCTTTTCCGACGAGGGCGAAGACCTGTGGCCCAAACGCTATGCGGTCTGGGGACGCCTCATCGCTGAGCAGGACGACCAGATCGCCTACTCGATCTTCGACTCCAAGGTCTCGGGACTATTTATCCCTCCTCTCTATCCGCCAATTGTCGCGGAGTCCGTTCCGGCGCTGGCCCAAACGCTAGGACTGGATCCAGACGGCCTAGCAAACACAGTGAGCGAGTTCAATCGCCACGCCCCGGTTGATGGCGTCGGCGATCCCAACCGCTTGGATGGACGAGCCACGACCGGGTTGAGTCCGGCTAAGAGTAATTGGGCGCGGCCCATCGATACCGTGCCGATCTGCGCATATCCGCTCAGGCCCGGAATCACATTCACATACTTGGGCGTCGGTGTCGACCAGCGCGCACGGGTGCTCGACCGACAGCGAGCGCCAATTCCGGGGGTCTTTGCGGCCGGAGAGATCATGGCCGGCAACATTTTGTTGCGCGGCTACCTGGGTGGCTTTGGCATGACCATCGGCACCGTCTTTGGGCGGATTGCCGGAAAAGAGGCGGCTAACTATGCTCGATCTGTCTAAACTTTTGAGGGAAGCTGATCGCCAGCTCACAATCTGCAATGCCTGTCGCTACTGTGAGGACTACTGTGCGGTCTTCCCCGCCCTAGAGCGGCGGGCAATCCTGACCAAAGGCGACATCGTGTACCTGGCGAATCTATGTCATGACTGTCGAGCCTGCTATCAGGCGTGCCCGTACACCGCTCCCCACGATTTTGCGGTGAACATCCCGGCAACCCTCAGCGAGGTTCGGCGTGACACGTATCGCCGCTACGCTTGGCCTAGGCAGCTGGCGGCGGTTTTTCAGCGCAGCCAGGCAGCAGCGGTTGCTACGGGGCTTGCGGGGTTGCTGCTGGCGCTTGGGACCATCTTTGTCAGCGGCGGCTGGCATGGACTCACCTCCTCGCATCTCGGGCCAGGCGCTTTCTATCAGGTGGTGCCTTTTCTAGCCATGGTGATACCCGGTTTGGTCGTGTCCGCATTCATTGTTGCTGTCCTTTGGGGAGGATTCATCGCGTTCTGGCGCGACACTAGTACCTCGCTTCGAGACCTTCTAGACGGAAGGGCATGGCTCGGCGCTCTTGCGGATGCGGCCGCCCTCCGATATCTAAGCGGCGGCGGCCCCGGATGCTACTATCCCGAGCCCACGGCTCCGTCGCGGTGGCGGAGGGTTCTTCACTCGCTTGTCTTTTACGGCTTCTTAGCAGACATCGTATCGACAACCCTTGCGGCGATCTGGCAGGACTTCCTCGACCGACTGCCACCATTCCCGCTGTCGAGTCCGCCACTACTGTTCGGGATCGCCGGCGGCGTGGCAATGATTATCGGCACTACTGGACTCGTCTATCTCAAGCTGCGAAGTCCAGCCAGCCTGGGCGACGTCCAAATGACGCGCATGGACCTGGCTTTCTTGTGTGTCCTCGACTTGGCCTCCATTACTGGAATGTTGACACTGGTGTTTCGGAGCACACCCTTCATGGGCACCATGCTGACAGTGCACCTCGCCGTCCTGGTGGCGCTTTATGCAACTGCCCCCTATGGGAAGTTTGTCCACTTCGTATACCGGGTCGCAGCCCTGGTGCTGAACCGGGTCGAGCTCCGCCGAGAAGCGTTGCGCTCCCCTGCCTAGCCGTCATGGAGTTTCCGTTATGGCTAAGTTCGACCGTCGCTTCCGACGCTGCCGGCGGAGAGGGTGTGATGTCAACCGCAGTGCAGTCCCTCGTCCCAGGACGGCGCATCCGCGGCGCGGCGACGACATGTCAGATCGCCGAAGGTGACAACCTCTACCTGCGTCGGGCGGTTAAGAGAGGTCCGGTCGAAGGTCCGGTGCTAGTTGTTGAGGGATCGCCGACCGCGTCCGTAGCTGTCATGGGCGGTTTGATTGCCAGCGCCCTGCTCAACGCGGGGTTCATCGCTGTGGTGACCGACGCGCTGGTGCGGGACAGCGCAGAGCTAAGGCTGCTATCGATTGATGTCTGGGCGAGAGGCGTGTCACCCAAGAGATCCACGAAGGTTGGGCCCGGCTCGCTGGGGACGCCGGTAAAATGTGGCGCCGTGCCTGTGCGCCCGGGAGACATCATCGTCGCAGATGACGACGGAGTCGTCGTGTGGCCAGCCGATTCGGTACAAAGGCTCTTGTCCAAGGCCGAGGAGAAGTGGCGCACGGACTCGGCTTCAGCGAGGCGTATCGCTGCGGGCGGCGTCATCGGTGAGTGAGGACGGACGTTGTGTACGTACTTCTGCCGTTCATCCTGCGGGTGCTTTAGGGACCAGACAAAAGACAGGGATGGGAGGTGATAGATGAGTTGATTGTTGGTCAGTTGGTCTAAGCAACGCTTCGTATTCGAAAACTGATCACTTGACTCTTAATAAACTGATCACCGGGCGCCACCGAATTCGCGGAGACGCCGATCTGGCCCGATACCCGCGAGAAGTTTGGCGGGGGCGCGACGGGAACGATCCGTCCGTCGACATCGCCAAGGATGCCGACCACTGGTTTTGAAGACCGTGGAGCCCACCTGAGCCCATGCACCCCCGTGCCGGATGAGGCTACAGGACGGCGTCGATCTTCTGTTTGAGGTAGGCCT
>CAAGKR010040370.1_pt1 | contig 31861 bp, 27 predicted proteins | sample 2556971 | NCBI WGS metagenome assembly CAAGKR01 (sample SAMEA5207829, study PRJEB30636) | soil metagenome | biome: forest; feature: boreal; material: soil | place: USA | collected 2011-09 | depth 1 m | reverse complement strand
CTGTGTATTGGGAGCCACGCCGTAATTGAATTCAAAAGCCGGCCCTGAAATAAATTTAGCCTCCGCCGTCTGCTCGCCTTGTCCAAAAATATAAAATTCCCAATGGTTCAGGTCCACTGGGTCGGGATCGTCAGTTAGGAAAGGGGGGCCGGCCTGCAAGCCGACTGCCGAGCCCAGGAGTAAGACAATGACCAATTGAGTTCGGCTGGGCCAAGGGCGGTTGTCGAGTTCGGGCATCGCAGGAGTGACTTGGTTAAGATTTTGGGGATACCTCGCGTTGTAGTTCACGTAGTCGCGTACGTACTTCGGTCAATGTTTTCCGGCCAGCGGCGGTAAGCCGGTAACGTCCGTCCCGGGACCGGCTAAGCCAACCGAGCCGAACCATCCGCCCCAAGAGAGGATAGAGCGTGCCAGGACTAACACGGTAGCCGTGCTCTCGCAGCTCTTCCAACATCCAGTTACCGACGATAGGGGTTTCGCCCGCATGATGCAGGATGTGGACCTTCCAAAGCGGTCGGAGAATTTCCCTCTCTATTGCCGATTGCAATATGACGCTCACCGTTTATGGTGATCGTAATGGCGTTTAAAGGTCAAGCAGCAGAGGGCGCAGTTGCGTGCTGCGAAACCTGCCAAGGTCGCTGAGGCGTGGAGCCGCAATAGAGATCGAAGAACAGGTGCTTATGAGTCTCGGACCCGGCCAAGGCATCCCTTCTGCATTCGTCTCCCGTCCCCGGACCCGCGAAATCAACCCAATAAATCGTTTTGACTGCTTCAGTCACAAATCCGCCACCACCCCTTTAAATCGAAGACCGGGCAATTCTGGCTACTGGACGAACTGAGGGTCGCTCAGTCCGACACGCGGACGGTGACCTCGCATTTTTCCAGGGGAGTCGCCTCGATCTCGTTGGGGCGGACGAGCACGAACCGCAGGACGCTCCTGCCCGGCTTGAGCGCATAAAACGAGATGCTCTCCATCGGCGCCTGGAGGGCGTCACCCGTCGACGCGGGCTTCATCGGCCCCATTTGCTCGAGAACCCTCACGTTGTTGGACGTAATCTCCCAGACATAGCCCGCGCTGCCTCGCGGACCCGGGGGCAGCACGAGCTCGACGGCGGTGATGACCTCGATGGCCACCTCGGGAGAGATGCGATCCGGCAAAAGCACAACCTTCTGCGTGCCCCGCGGATGGCGCTGCGGGGCGGTTTCGCATCCGGAGACAGCGACCATTGCGGCCAGAACTGAAGCAACGAGGAGCGGCGATAGGAATTTCTTCAACGTATATTGGGGGTGAGTTCGGAAAGTGCCGGTCGACCCACGTGGCGGCGGATCGACTCGAGGTTCTCCCTCACAAGCGCACCCATGGAATCGCAGTGCAAGTACTCGTTTCTGCCGTAGTGCTCTGCCAGGGACTCCCGGAGCTGGCTCACCTTATCGGGCGGCGAGATGGGGTCGCGCTCCATTTCCGCAAGGAGAAGGCCTAGGCGGGCGGCCGCAAGCTCGGCACGCTGCAGCATCAGCGTCTGCTCCTCTCGGAGGTACTGGTTGGCTGTCTCGAGCCGAAGGTGCCTTGAGCAGAAAAGCGCCAGCGCGGCGTTCTCCTTGAAAAACTGGGGTCGATAGAAATTCTTCCGTCCGTTGTAGCTCTGCTGGTCGAAGTCCATCGCGCGGACCCTGAGCTGGAAGTCCTCGAAGTCAGGGGTGACGACAAAGACGAAGTTGTAGGAGCGCATGTCCCCAAGAAGCCTGACAAAGCACCGCTCATTGAACTTAACGAGTTCCTTGGCGACCCGCACCGGGCTCAGGTCGGGCCGGTGCAGCCACCGGTTTATGAAGATGTCCCCCGGAACTCCGGGGATATGCTCCTCGACAAGCGTGCTCCCGTGCGTGATGAAATTCAGGCGGTTCGGCGAGAGCAGGTGCTCGAGCTCCAGGCCGTAGACGCGCGACGCATCGGCTTTCTTGACGTAGAAATAGTCCTGATTGTCGTTGTATGCGTTGACGATCCGTATCCTGAAAGGGGTTGAGTTGCCGAAGGTGCAGAAGTCAACGCGATCGGCGTAAAGGTGCTGCACGACGGACATGTCGCCATCGACCTTGAGGAGCGCATAGACCTCCTTGAGCGCCTCGTTGAGGGACCGCATCTCGTTACCGTCGTAAATCACGGTGTCCCAAAGCGTCGGCTTCCCGTCGGCATCCGTGAGGGGGATCACCTCCGCAAAGCCTCGCAGCCTCTCATAGCTCACAGGCAGGTCGCGCTCCCTCTTGTAGGTGCGAAGATAGCCGCGCAATCCGTCACCAACGGGGAACGTCGGTTTTTTCTGTGTCGCCGGGGGACCCTCGTCCTGGATCTTGGTTTGGGGCATTCAGCGCGGCCCTCAATTCGCCGGGAGTGGCGTATCGCGGTATCGGTCCCAATGCGCGGCGATCTCGTGCGTCACCTGGCTGCCGACGCGGTAAGCGGCCTCAAGCGACGGGATATACCCGGCATAATCGGAATGAAGGCTCTTGTTCACATCCTGGCTCGGGGCCTGCATGCAGTAGTTGCTTCCTGTCCGCAGGAAAAGGACCCGCTGGAAATCGACACGCCCCATTTTCGAGAGCCGTGTGAGGGCCGCGACGATTCCCTGATCCTCCATGTCGGACATGGCAAACTCGCCCTTGCCCCCGGACCATAGCTGGGTCCAGTCGGTCGCCCACTGCGTCATCGCCTTCCCGTGCCAATAGCGGCACGAGCCGAAGGTCTCGCCGAACAGGACAAAGGGCGGCTTCTGCGCATTCGGGAACCCAACATAGGTGGCACGATAGGCCTTCATTGCGTCCGAATCGGGTATCTGGGTGTCCTTTGTCATCCCGTAAGCCCAGTCGACAAGCGTCTTATTAAGGGGATAGGCCATCGTGTCGGGCTCCCAACCCTCGCGCGTCGGCTTCTGGTTCGGGATCTTCGACCCGATGGGGATGACGGCATACGGCCAGGAGGGGTCCGCCTCGCGTGCGTCTATCTCGTAGGCAACGTCGCCGTCGATCACGTAGTGGGCCCACGCCGCGCTGCCAATCGACGCGAGCGCGGGGTTGACGCCGGCGATCCCGTTTACGACCCAGTAGGTTTTCGAGAAGTCAAACTTCCCGCTCAGGACGAGCGCCATGATCTGGTTCGAGGCGCGGACCGTCGCGCCTGACACGACGCCTATTGTTCCGTTCCCGTCAGTCAGGACCGGGTGGTCGACACCGGGAACATCAATTTTCTGGGTCCAATTCTCGCGCTCGACCCAGAACTGGAATTCGCCGGGCCTGTCGCCGCGGTCGGCACCCACCTCAAACGTGACAACGATGGCAACCTTGACCGGAATTGGGTCCGCGCCAAGCGAGGAGATGAAAAGGAGGCCAAAAGGCAGGAGGAATCTTTGGAGGAAACACATGGTTTTAAGAATATTCCGCACGAGTTAAAGTGCTACTCGCCCCAAGCATTAGACATGCCCGAAGGCGGTCCGGCAACAGGAGATAGGTTGCGGGCCTTTCGCCCTTCACGCACACCATTTGTTGGCGTGGCAGCATCATTCGCGGGCGCCGCCACGCCAAGCGTGGGGGTCAACTTCGCCGTCGCCTCATCGATCCGCCGGGCGGCCGTGTCGAGGCATTCCGCCACCAAGGGGATATAGGCGGCGGCCTCCGACCAGCGGTGGCGCTCGATCGCCTCGCGAACCGCAGGAAACGTCTTGACGGCATAGCCGGTGTACTGGCCAGGAGCATAGATCATATGCCGGTACCATTCGCGCGCCGGAAGGCCGCCCTTGCTCAAAAGCGACTGCTCGACGCCCTGCAGGAGTGTGTTCAGCTCCGACACTTCGCCCGATGACAGCGGAAAATCGGAGTCGGACTCCCGCATGAACGCGTTGTCGTAGGAGCGAGCGCTCATCCCCAGGCGTGCAGACGCCTCGCGCAGCGGCCTGAAGTCGAGCCGGGGAACCTCGTCGGACATCGTGGGCGCGAGATAAATCTCCTCGGGGTCACCCGCGAGCTTGAATGCGCCGTCGTCTACCAGCTTCCTGAGTCTTCTCCCTCTCTCGCGCTCCGCAACTGTCAGGGCTTCAACCTCAGCGACATATTGCGCGGCCGCATCGGCAAGGTCGCTGAACCTCATGGGAAGGATGTCGGAATCCGCGGTGCGGAGCATGATGCGTCCCGCCGTCTGCGCCAGCGCCACGCCATAGGCGAACTTTGGATCCCCAAAACGGATATAGTGGTCGAATGAATCGTACCTCGAATGGTAGATCCCGGCATCAGCGTCCTCTCCCGAATATGCAAGGTCTAACGACGAGACACCGAGATGTTGCAGGAAAGGCGTGTAGTCCGAACCCCCTCCCAGCGCATTCAGCGGCAGGTCACGGCCGGCTTCGGCCGCGGCGAAGAGAGCTTGATCATCCGGGCCGGGATTCATGCCGAAGCCGCTGACCCTGATCTTCGCGCGCAGTCGGTCGAGAACACTGACACCTGTTTCCGGATCGACGACATCGCCGGCAACCTCGTTCACAAGGCGCTGGAAAGAATGGCTGCCCCCCATGGAAAGAAGGCCGCGTCCGTTCGTGTCGGAATTGACATATAGGACCGCCTTGCGCTGGAGCTCGTCCGCGTGGGTCTCGGCCCATTCAGTCGAGCCGATGAGTCCGGGCTCCTCACCGTCCCAGCCGCAGTAAACGAGCGTCCGTTTGGGTTTCCATCCCGACCGAGCCAACGTGCCAATGGCCTTCGCCTCAGCCATCACGGAGATGTTGCCGGCAAGCGGATCCCAGGCGCCGAATACCCAGCCGTCATGGTGGTTGCCGCGGATAACCCATTGGTCCGGCGAAACGGATCCCCGCATCACGGCGATCACGTCGTAGACCGGCTTGAGGCCCCAGTCCGACGAGATCGCCAGGTGCACCTTCGCCGGACCGGGCCCTATGTGGTAAGTCAAAGGAAGCGCACCGCGCCAGGCGGGGGGTGCTACCGGGCCCTCGAGGGCGCCGAGGAGCGGCCGGGCATCGCCGTAGGAAATGGGAATCACGGGGATTTTCAAGAGCGTCTTGGCGTCCGCGATCGCGAGGCGATTCGCGTCCTTTGTCGCGCCGACTCCCGGGGTAAGCGGGTCACCGGAATACTGGGTGATGTCCGCAATCGAGCCGCGCTGAACGCCGTCTTCCGGGCGGTAGCCTCCCTTGGGGTAGACGTCGCCAGCCCAGTATCCATCCTCGTGGGGGTCGGAGTAAATGATGCACCCTACGGCGCCATGCTCCTGGGCGAACTTCGCCTTCAGGCCCCTGAAGCCCGCGCCATAGCGCGCGATCACGATCCTGCCCTTCACGTCCAGTCCCCGCCTTTTGAGCTCCGCGTAGTCATCGGGCATGCCGAAGTTCACATAGATGAGCTCCGCCGTCACATCTCCGTCCGCGCAGTACACGTTGTAGGGGGGAAGACCGCCGGGGGCGGACGACGTCCTGTCACCCACGATCGGACCCTCGAACAGCTTGGCCCTGAATGAAAAGGGGGCCACGAGCTCAAGCGACACGCTCTTCGGCGTCGGGTACAGGACATAGAAGGTCTCGATCCGCGCATCCCATCCCCACTCGGTGAATTTCCCGAGCATGAACACCGCATTGGCCTTGTCGTGGGGCGAGCCCACCTGGTTCGGTTCAGAGGAAAGCTGCTTCAGCCACGAACGCAGATCGGCGGGGTCGATCGCAGCGTCAAAAGCCTTCTCGCTCTCGAGTTCGGCAGACGAAGAGGCCGACTTGAATCCGATGAGAGCCTCGGGCGCCGCCCGACTGACAGGGGCCAGAATGGCCGCGCATGACAGCAGGCGAAGAATCGACCGCATCGATCTCATGCGGCGAGGGAAGCCTTCGCGGCGAAGAAGGGCAAGCGCCCGCGATTATGGTTTGCGAACAACAAGCCGCAAGGAGACGCTGCAACGTCCCACTCCAGCCATGAACCTGCGCGTCACCGCTGTCCTCGCGTTCGCAATCACCCTCCTCGCAGGGTGCTCCGATTCCAGCCCCGGTTTGGCCAAGTCGGATATCATAGCGGCTGACAAGGCGTTCAGCGCAATGTCAGTCAAGATGGGGCCAAGGGCCGCCTTCCTCGAATACTTCGGGTCCAACGCCAAATTGCTAAGCGTCGTCCGGCGGGGAAAGGACGGCGTGGCAGAGGCGTTCATGCAGTATCCCACGACAGCCACGATGAGCTGGGAACCGTCGTACGCGGAAATCAGCTCCTCGGGCGACCTGGGTTATACCTGGGGCCGGTACATGCTCATCGTGCCCAGCGGAACCAAGGGAAAGGAAGCCCTGGTCCAGATGGGAACCTACGTCACCATCTGGAAGCACATGGCGATCGGGGGGTGGAAGGTCGTCCTGGACGGCGACCATCCCGACGGGCAGAAATGAACGCCTTTACTTGGTGATCACTTCCGAGTCGAAGGCCTTCCCGTCGGTGTCATAGATAGCGATCTTCATCTTCCCGGTGTCCGCCTCGAGCGTGAGGAAGCCGAAGGTGGACTCCGCAAATATGGCACCGGGTGCCTTTTTGGATACCGTGCTGAGGGGTGCCCCTCCCCCGCCGCTCATGAAGAAATGGACGCCTTCCCTTGGATCCATGTGCGCCATCGCGTGCTGGTGGCCGCAAAGGTAGGCGTCGACCCGGCCGCGCAGGAGGGGCCAGAGGCGCTCCTGTGTGTACTTCATGTAGGCGCCGTTCTTGGCATTCTTTTCCGGGGCAAAGATCGGGTGGTGGCCATAGACGACCTTCCACCGGGCGGTGCTCGAGCCGATCGCCTTGTCCAGCCAGATGACCTCAGCCTCGGAAATCTCCGTGGTGTCGACCGCGAAAAACTGCACCGGGCCGGCGGTGAATGAATAGTAGGGGGCCGGGAAACGCCAGGTAGGGCTCTGGTACGCTATCTCGGCCGCAGCGCCGTCGTCGGAGTACCACTCGTGGTTCCCAAGCGAGGGATAGAACGTGACTCCGAGCGGCCCGTAGAGCGTCTCCCACCAGTCCCTCCAACGCGGGTCGTCGGTGCCCGTCATCCCCGAGGGATAGAAGTTGTCGCCAAATGTGAGGCCGAAATCGAAAGGATCCTCCTTGCCCATGCGGACGATCGCCGCCGCGACGCTCCTCTGGCTGTCGGAACCCGAGCCAAAGTCTCCCATGCCCACCAGCCTGACTGACTGCCCAGGGGGCTTCACTGAGAACAGCGCGGGCGGCTTGCGCATGAATCCCGGGATTGTCGCCCCGCGTTCGGTCATGATCCACCGCTCGTCGCCTGCTGCAAGCGTCTCAAGAGCCTTCTCGTCTCCAGCCACGCGCGCCGCGGCGATCCGCGCCGTGAGGATCTTCCGGAGGCGTCTCGTCTCGATACGCCGTTCCGCATCCAGATAGAGAAGCATCAAGTCCGGGTCCTGCGCAGATTCCGCAAGCTTCTGTAGGCCCTCGACCACCCCGCGCTCGTCGACCCAGAACGTGTCGAACACAATGACCTTCACGATCAGCTGGTCGGTCCGCGCCGTCTCGCTCGCCATGCGGCCAAGAACGAATTCCGCCGCCGCAGGCTCGCTCGCAAGGGCAACCATGACCTCCTGCTCCAGTTCCGCTGGGGAAAACGCGCGCATCGCCCTCAGGTCCCTATCACCCTCATGAAGCCACTTTCGGGCGGCATCGCCCACGTCGGGGGGGAGCTTTGCCGCAATTGCGTCGATCGGGGAGACCTCTGGAATCGGGGCGCCTGTGTCGGCCCGGCATGCCGCGCCCCACGCGAATATTCCTGCGGCAATCATTGAGGGAAGGATTCTTGGAATGCGCATGCCGGCATAATCGCACGCCTGCCCGCCAGTTCCAGCCGGATTCGCGGCGCAAATCCGGATGAAAGTTAAATTCGTGCAACGCCCCCTCAGTAGTCGTCGTTTACAACGAACATGATCCATGCGCAGGTCGTGGTCACCAGCGTGATCGCCGCAATCCCGTAGATCGTGGTCACGGTGTTGGACATCACCTTGATGCCGACGGCAATCGCGATGTCCAGACCCCCCACCACGAGGACGAAGTCGCGGTTTCGCTTTGATTTGCGCCCCTTCCACCGCTTGATGCGACCCCATCCCGACCGCTCTTCGGCTATGCGGTTCTCAAGGAGAATGTCCGGAACGCTGATCGCCTCCTCGTCGCCGGCATGGGACGGCGGGTCCAGCGGAGTGATCTCCTTTGGCCTGAAGACCGGCGGCAGGACCGCGGGCGGCTCTGCACGGTGTGCCAGTGGACCGCGCCCAGGATTCTTTGCCCGCAGCGTCTTTGCCTCGGCAACGACGTTTTCCCGATGCATCAGCTGCACGCTGATGGCGGTCCCATCGCCGGGCCGGGAAGGCCTGTCCATGGGGACGATCTCCTTGGGCTTGAGCACAAGGTGACGGGTGTCGGGATTTTCGTCGTCCATTGGCTCAGTACCTGTCCATCACGCCATACATGATCCATGCAAGAATCACGGTAAGGAAGACAATGCCGAAAAGGGCGAGGCTAGCTATCTGCAGGTCGTGTCGGAAAACGGCCGCCAGCGAGCCGAAGGCTAGGACTGCGCAGGAAAGCAGCACGACGAAGTCGCGGTGCCGCCTCGATTTCCGGCGGGGTGGCATCGAGATCAGCTCGGGTCCGGAGTCGTCCGCGGCAGCGCGGTTCGCCATAAGCATCCTGGGAACGGTTATCGCACCCTCGTCGCCTTCGAACGAGGGTGGGTCGGTCGGCGTTATTTCCGCCTGCTTGAAGATCGGCGATAAACCTTCGGTATCGTCGGGAAGCCGCGGGGCGCCACCCGCCGATGATACGGCGGCCCGGTCCGCCGCCAGCCTGTTCTCCAGATGGATAAGGCGGACGCTGATCGCCGTTCCATCGCCCGGGCGGGCGACCTTGTCGACGGGGTCGACATCCTTCTGCTTGAGCACAAGGCGGCGGACGGGAGGGGTTTCGTCATCCATAGGCTGGCGATGCCGATAAAAACCGTTAGTCCCAAAAGCGCAACCGGTCCGTCAGCGGCAAACAGCCGCGAGAAACCACGAAACGGCGTATTCGGAGAGCTGCCCGGACGGCCCGCTCAGGTTGTATTCAAGCGCATGGGTTGCCCAGGGTATCGGCACGAGCATGTTGGTGACGCCCGCCTCGGTGAGTCTGGCGGCCAACCGCTCGCTCTGCCTGTTCCAGACGAGGCTGTCGATCGTCCCATGGACCAGGAGGGTCGGAGGCGACTTGGCGTCAACCAGGAGAATCGCGCTGGCGCTGTCATAGGCGTCGCGGGCTGTTTCCGGCGTGCCCCCCAGGAACTGCCGGAGCAGCAGAGGCGAGTTGAGCGGGTCGTCCGCCCGGCCCCACTTCCAGGCAAAATTCATGTCGGCGGGCGCATACAGGGCCACAACGCCTCGAACCGACGGATCCCTGAGGGCATACGCGCTCGCCTCCGCGATCTGACCACCCGCGGAGCGGCCCAATATCACGAGCTTGCCCGCGTCGATATTCCATGCGGCCGAGTGGTCCTTCACGAATGCGATGGCAGCGGCGACATCCTCCCTCTGGGCCGGCCAAACTGAGGCGGGCGCAAGCCGGTATGAGATGTCGGCGACCGAGTAGCCGCCCCTCGCAAGCCAGTCATTGAACTGCGAAACCTGGCCGCGGTCCCCATTGTCCCAGCCGCCGCCGTGGACCACGATGACGCAGGGGGCCGGCGACCGCCCGATTGCGGGATAGAAGTCGAGTTTCAGCGAACCGGAGTAGGCCCACGTGCTCCGCGGAGCGCGGACCGGCCACAGGCTGAAAAGACGTGCGAATTCGAATGGGTGCCCCGGAACTGCCGCCGCCCCGAATTTCTGCGCAAGGCTCGCCGGAAGGCGGCGCCCTATGACCCAAGCCTGCGCGCATGGCTGCACAAGAAGCACGAAAGCAGCGGCGCAGGCTGCGCATGAGGCCCCGCCGAGAACGCCCCGGGCCCCCGGCAAGAACCACGCGGCGATGCCGGCACCGAGCGGCACCACGGCGATCACATAGCTGAATTGCACCACGCCGACGGCGAATCTCCAGTCCAGCCAATCCGGCGCCTTGAACACCGTGAGGAGACCCAGGGCCGTGAAGACGAGCCCAACAGCCAGAAGGGCCACGCGCATCAATTCGCGTCAGCCGCCAAGCAGACCCTCCGGTAAAGCTGCTCGTACTTTGAAACTATCACGTTGGCCGAGAAGAGCTCGCCCGCTCGGCGCCGCGCGGCGGCGCCGAGCCTTGCACGCAGTGACGGATCGGCAATCAACGTCTCGGCGCCACGCGCGACAGCATCCGCATCCCCGGCCGGTACGAGCAGACCCGAGACCCCGGACTCGACGACCTCGGGCACGCCCCCCACGGATGTGGCGACGCTCGGGCAGCCAAAACACATGGCCTCGAGGATGCTCAGGCAGAAGCTCTCCATGTCGGAGGTGAACAAGCCGATGTCCGCCGCCAGGAGGTAGTCCTCGATCTCGCTCACCTGCTCGCGCACGATCAACCGGTCAGTGAGGCCCAGCCTGCGGACGTCGTCGGCGAAAGGCGAAAAGTCCGCCCCGGCCAGGATCAGCAGCTTGAAGGATTCGCGGGGGCGTATGCGCGCCACGCTTTCCAACAGGAGGTCGATTCGCTTGAGCGGGCGCAGGTTTGAAGCGTGGAGCAGCAGGGCCTCGTTCCCGACGCCAAGCTCCCGCCTCACTTCCTCGCGAGGGCGTTTCGCTGGGCGGGGCTCAAAGAAATTGTGAATGACGTCTATCGGCCGCTCAACGCCCAGGAGCTCGCGCGTCTCCCGCTCCAGGAACGCGGACACGGTGGTGACGGCGTCCGACAGGCGGAGCGCGTAGCGGATGGCGGGACCGTAGCCCGGGTCGCGGCCGAGCAGCGTGGTGTCCGTCCCGTGAAGCGTCGTCACGACCCGCGGCCTCTGCGGCGCAACAAGCATTGAGCGGGCCAGGATCGCGGCCGTGGCATGCGGGACGGCATAATGGACATGGAGAACGTCGAGGCCGTGCTGGCGGCTTACCTCGGCCATCTTGACGGAGAGCGGAAGCGTGTAGTCCGGGTACTTGAAGAGCCCGTAGTCATTGATCACCACGGGATGAAAGAAGAGGCGCGGCGCGTCCGCGGGGAGGCGGAATGGGCGCTCATAGCTTATGAAATGCGCCTCGTGGCCCCGGCGCGCGAGTTCCTCGCCCAGCGCCGAGGCCAGGATGCCGCTTCCACCGACGGAGGGATAGCAGGTGATGCCGATCTTCATGGCGCGGCCGATGCCATGTCAGAAGCGGCGGGCCGTCCGCGCAAGGGGCGTGAGCGAGCCAAAGACGAGCGGGTCGTTCGGATAGAGCGCCTGCGCAAACTCGACGCCGGCCCGCAGCCCCTGCACGCGGGCGCGGGCAAGCTGCAGCTCGACGTAGTTGCGTGTGCTCAACTGCGAGGCGTGCGCCTCCATCGAGGCCGTCCATGCCGCTATCACCTCCGGATCGGAGATGTCCATGAGCACGGGAAGGACCCCGGCGGGTTCGGCCTCCTGGCTGACGACGTAGTAGAGCAGCGGCCCAATGGCGTGCGCGGGCCGGCCCTTAAGCTTCGCCACGCCGCCGTACCGTGCGAGCCGCGATGCGTCGCGCACGAGCCGTCCCAGGCGCGGATGGTCGGGGTGCTGGTTTTCCACGAGGCTCGGCGCAAGCACGATTCCCGGGCGCACCCGCCGGATGACCGCGGCCAGCTTGAGCGAATGGGCCGGCTTGGGCTCGAGGTTTGCGTCGCCGTCCAGATCGACGAATTCCAGGGTGGCGCCAAGCAGCGCGGCGGCTTTCTCGGCCTCGGCCGTCCGGCCAGCCGGTGTTCCGTGCGTGGCGGACTCGCCGCGCGAGCAGATCACGAAGTGCGCCTGCCGACCGGCGCGCGTCTCGCGGGCGATGATCCCTCCGCATCCAAACTCGATGTCGTCCGGGTGCGCCCCAAACGCCAGCAGCGTCGCGGAATCAACCGTTGGCTTCGCAGTAGGCTTCATCAGAGCGGTCGATGGGGTCACGGTTCACGAACTCGACCTCGGGAGCGTCCTCCCGGCGAAGGTACGCCTGCTCGCCCGCCCCGGCGACATAATGAGTGCAATGAAGCACCGATTGCATCCAGCGGAGCCGGGAGTCGCGCGCGGGACTGACCTGGGATTTTTCGAAATGCACATGGGGCAGGTTCACGAATGAACCCCCACCCTCGTGCAGTTGCAATGCGCCATCGACGAATCGCGCGCGCACGGTCTCACCCTCGTACTGCACGTCGACGAAGTATTCATCGACGTCGCACGCCGCGCGGCGGAACGCCGCGTCCCCGGAGCGCACCACGCGGACCCCCTCCAGCAGACCCATCAGGCGGTACATCTCCAGGCAGAAATCGGCCACGTTCGCCGCATTCACCTGCCGGAAGGCCTCGACCCAGCGCGGGTCAACATAGAGCGGAAGCTGCCTGGCCGTGTTCTCGCGCCAGGCCGCCGGGACGCGCTTGGCAAAGAGGGGGGAAAACTTCCGCTGGACCTTGTTCTCGAAGGCAAAGTTCAGCATGTGCGGTTCGCCGGACCTGCGGTTGCGCAGCGTGGTCTGCGTCTCGCGGGGATCATGGTCGCTGTCGTGGCAGAAGAAAACGATCTCGCCGCCAAGCTCCGCCCGGAGGCGACGGGCGGTGAAGATCTTCGCGGCTAGGAATCGACGAGGGAAGAACCCGCAGGGTTGCTGACCAAAGCAGATGATGGGCTTCGTCATGGCGCCAGCACCCTCATTCCCGTGTTCTTGAACCCGATGGCGGACTGGAGCACGACGGCGAATGCCATGCAGGCCCCGCAGCCGATCACATTGTACCAGAGATACGAGATGTGCAGGGTAAGGTAGAGCGCGAAGACGAGCGCCTGCGACACCAGTGCGGCCCAGAAGACCGCTGTTCCGCCGATTCGCTTCAGAAAGAATGCAACCAGGAAGATACCGAGCACGACCCCATAAAAAACGGAGCCCAGGATGTTGACGGCCTGGATCAGGTTCTCGGCAAGGTTCGCAAACAAAGCGAAGCCGATGGCGACCAGTCCCCAGAATGCCGTAAAGCACTTCGACGCGGTCACATAATGGGCGTCGTCCGCATCCCTTTTCACGAGATGGCGATAGATGTCGACCGTGGTTGTCGACCCCAGCGCGTTCAACTCTCCCGCCTTCGATGACAGTGCCGCGGCGAAGAAGGCCGTGACAAGCAGCCCGATCAGTCCGTGCGGAAGGTAGTCCAGGATGAACGTGATGAAGACGTAGTCGCCGTCGTTCGCGGTCGCCCTGCGGTTTGCGCCGCGCAGGACCTTTCCCGTTTCCAGCCGGGCGGCCTCGACCCGCTCGTGTGCGGCCGCGGAAGCGTCGCGCGCCGAGGCTTCCGCCGCCGGGTTGCCGGCATGGCGGGCATCAAGCCATGCCTGGAGCTGCCGGCGCTCCTGCGCGTGCGCGGCGTTAAAGTCGCCCTCAAGCGCGTGAAGCCTGATCGCCGAGCCATGGGCCACCTGGTAGTCCCATGCCGCCTTGTTAAAGAAGACGGGCGGCCTCTCGAATTGGTAGAAGACAAAGATCAGGACGCCCAGAAGCAGGATGAAGAACTGCATCGGGATCTTGAAGAGCGCGTTGAACATGAGGCCGAGGCGGCTCTCACGGAGCGAGGCGCCGCACAGGTAACGCTGGACCTGGGATTGGTCCGTTCCGAAATATGAGAGAGCCAGAAACATCCCGCCAAGCGTCCCGGTCCAGATCGTGTACCGGCGGTCCGCGTTCAGTGAGAAATCAACGGCATTGAGCCTGTGGAAACCGCCGGCGACCGCGAGGGAGTCACCGAAGGTGAGGCCCGCAGGGAGCCTGGCAAGGAGCACGAAGAACGCGGCGAGCATGCCGGCGAAGATCACGCCGATCTGGTATTTCTGCGTCAGGCTGACGGCGTCGCAGCCCCCGGCGACCGTGTAAAGCACGACAAGCAGGCCGCTGCACACAATCGTCACGTCCAGTCGCCAGCCCATGACCGTCGAGAGGACGATCGCCGGGGCATAAATTGTGATTCCGGCGCCGAGTCCACGCTGCAGGAGGAACAGGCCCGCGCCGAGGAGACGCGTCTTCGGGTCAAACCGGTGTCCCAGGTATTCATAGGCCGTATAGACCTTGAGACGCCGGTAGATTGGCAGGAACACGGCGGCGATCACGATCAGCGCAAGCGGCGCGCCGAAGTAATTCTGGACGAAACCGAGCCCGCTCTCGTACCCCTGACCCGGGGTCGACAGGAAGGTGATTGCGCTGGCCTGCGTGGCCATGACCGAGAGACCGATCGTAAACCACTTGGTCTCACCCGCTCCCTTGAGGTAGGCCCTCAGGTCATGATGGCCTCGCGTGCTCCACACCGCGTAGGCGGCGATCCCGAGCATCGTCCCGACAAGGATGAGATAGTCGACCGCGTTCACGAAAAAAACCGCGTCAGGGCGGTGAGGAGCCCGACCCACGCGACGAGGACCGCGAAAACGAACCAGTAGACCTGCGCCCACCTGCGGAGCCCGGGCAAGCCGGTCTTCTCGTCATCCGGCGGAGGCGTCATTTCCCGAGGGATACAAGGTTCGCGAATAGGCGGTACGCCCCGGGCACGCCGGCGGGAAGCTGCCGAAAGAACGAAAGGCCGGTATAGACGATGTAGCCGCGCCCATATTGCGCGACAAGCAGGGCGCCCTTGAGCGGGGCCTCGCCCGGATCGCTGCAGGAGATCAGAGGGATGAGGTGCCCCGCGTCCCAGTCGCTGGCGAAATCCAGCCCGCGCTCCTGCACCCAACCCGAGAAATCTGCCGGACCGATGTGGTTTGGCACGTTGAACGCCGGATGATCCGGGACAAGGAGCGTGACAGCTGAGTTCTCGTCCGTGACGCGGTAGTGCGGAAGGTCTCTCGAAAGCTTGAGGTTGTAGGGAGTGAGCTGCGGCGCCAGGAGCCCGTTCGGAGTGTTGTACTGTTCGACAACTGTGCCCCCCGCTTCGACATACGCAAACAGCCCGGGGAGGTGCGCCGCGAGGTCAGCCCGTGTGTTGAATGCGCGCACGCCAATGACGACGGCATCGAGGCTCTTGAGCTTGTCCAAGTTCAGGTCCGCGTCCGCCAGGACCGTGACGGCGTAGCCCATCTGCTCCAGGCTCTTGGCCGTGCTGTCGCCGGCTCCCGGAAGATAGCCGACGCTGCGGCCGCGAATGGCAAGGTCGAGCGATACCGCCTTCATGCTGGAAGGAGGCTGAAGCAGGAGCGGCGGGATGTGGCCGTAGTTGATCACGATTCGCCCCGTCCCATAGTGTGCGCCGCCAATGTCCGCGCGGGCGTCAATCTCCCCGGAGGTGGGCGACGGGGGCGCGGTGACCGAAAATGTGAACCGAGCCCTGTCACCCGTTTCCGAAAGCCGGAAGGAATGGCTCGCGGGCGAGATGCCCCATCCGGGCGGCGCCTCAAGCCTCAGCGTTCCCGCGGCGTTGGCTCGGGAGGAGACGACCTCCACGTCGATGCTCCTCACGGAGCCCGGCGCAAAAAGGGCCACGGGCGAAGGAAAGCTCAGGAATACAGGCGGAATCACGTCAGGCCGCAGGCGGACATCGCCCTTTGCGGGATCGGTGGCGACGAAGACCGCCTCGTCGCGGACAACGAGCGTCTGGCCCGCGACCATGAAGACATCCTCGACGGGTAGAGGCGGGGGATTCTCGGGCATGCCGATCAGCGTCGCATCATCGACCTGGAACATCCCCGGTGCGCCTTTCTCACGAAGCCAGTAGGGCTGGCTGGGCGGCGTTCCCGCCGGGAGCTTGCGGGTAGCCTCGCGCATCGATTCCTGGCCGGGTGCCAGGCTGGCTGAGTCCCGAATCTCCCGGCCGTAGCCAGGGTAGCGCGTGGCGACCCATTGCACCGGGACCGCCGAGCGGACGATCGCCGTGTGCCTCATCATGATCGGCTCCCCGGGAACGACCTCAGGCTGCGAGACCGTCGTCTCGACCGAAAGCGCCAGGCACGCCTGTAGAATCCGGTCGAGCAGTCTGCGTTTTTCGTCGACGACGGTTTCAGGGGGCAGCGCCGCAAGGCGCCCCTTCAGGTCGAGAAGCGCCGGCACGCTTGCCGACGGATTCGCCGCGTCAAACTGCCCCAGGATCGCCTCGGCTAGGCGGCCGATCTCGGCGCCTCCCGGGAGCCGCCCCCACGTTGTGTCGACGCCGTCCATGATGTCCGTGACCGCCGGTTCGCCGTCCAGGACCTGAAAGGACTCGATCCGGGGCCCGCTGCCGGCGGCCGCCACCGAAAAATTCGCGAAGCCCTGGGTCCTGTGCATGGAGCGGCTTCGGGCCGCAAGGATGCCGAACGAGGCTCCCGTGACCGGGTCGGTTCCGTCGATTGCGATCTTGAGGGCGCCCTGCGGGCTTGAAGCCGACCCGCCAAGGCCCGGCCCATACCCGTTCCAAAGGATGCGCTTCGGCTGCCAAGGACTGAGGACACCGAGCTGTTCCGGAAATGCCTTCGGGTCGCCGGTGAGCCTGAAGGCCTCAATGGCAAGCGCCGACGAGGCCGTGTGGTGGCCGTGAGTCGTGCTGGGCTCGGGCGGAAACCGGGTGATGACTATATCCGGCCGAAAAGTGCGGATCACCCGGACAATGTCGGAAAGCACCTGCTGGTGATCCCATTTCGTGAGGGTCTGCCGGTAGTCCTTTGAGTAACCGAAGTCCCTGGCGCGGCTGAAAAACTGCCGGCCGCCGTCGACTTTCCTTGCCGCGAGCAACTCCTGGGTGCGGATAACGCCGAGAAGGTCTCCAAACTCCGGGCCGAGGAGGTTCTGCCCGCCGTCACCCCGAGTCAGAGAGAGGTACGCGGTTCTGTAGTCACGCCCCCGGGCGAGATAGGTGATGAGCTGCGTGTTTTCGTCGTCAGGGTGCGCGGCGATATAGAGAACGCTTCCGAATTCGCGGAAGCTTCGAAGCTCCTGCGCAATGATCGCCGGGGCCGGCGCGGGGGCCGGTCCCGCTTCGAGCGACGAAAGCGCGAGCAGAGCGGCGCAGACCGACAGGGCAAATGCCCCGGTCGGCCTCGGCTGCGAAACGCGGCTGGGGTGTAGAACGAGTCGCCCGGTCACTTCAGGCCGGCGATCAGCGCCTCATTCAAGCGGAGGTATTCGTCCTTGGCCGGACCGGTTGTCTTGGAAACGAGCTCTATTGAATGCCTCGCCGTCGCCTCGGCACCCGCCTTGTCGCCCTTGGCGGCAAGGATCCTGGCCTTCTGGTAATAAAAGTAGAACGCATCGGGCTGCTCGGCGATGGCCGCGTCGATCCAGGCATTGGCCTTGTCCAGGTCGAGCTTTTGATCGAGGTAGAAAAGGGCCGCCTGCGCATACGGCTTTTTGCCGGGCGAGGCCATCGCCAGGTCGATCTTCGGGACGACGATGCCCACGACGTCAACGGTGAGGGCCAAGGGCACGCGCGTCTTCTCCCAGATCAGGTCCAGCGTGGCTGAAGTGGTCCGGATGTCGTTGATGTCGATCGTGAACGTCTCCACCGGGTCGGCAAGCTCCATGGGCTTTGCCGTCACGCGCAAGACGTCGTTCTTCGGGTCGTAGGCATAGGCGCCCCACTGGTCGCCGGCCTTCTGCAGGATGATGGTCCATTCATCCTTGCCCGGGATCGTGAACATCTCGTAGGTGCCCGCGGCGACGTTCGACCCCTGAAGGGTCACGCCCGTGCTGAAGGAGACGCGGGTCGCACTGTTGGCGCCGGTCCTCCAGACGTCCCCGTAAGGATTGTTGCCGCCGAGCATCACGCGGCCCTTCGAGCTCGGACGGGAATAGATGATCTCGATGTCGGTGAGGCCGATCCTCTGCTTGAGGGTCTCGGTCGGGCTGGCCTGCGGAAGTTCGAGCTGCGCTTCCGGCTTCCTGAGGGACACCGAGTACTGCGTGTTCTCCCACATGATTTTCAGGACGCCGCCGGCGTCGCCGCCCTTCTCGATGGCAAGTGTCAGCTGGTCGACCGGCTTGTCCAGGACGTCCTTTTTCAGGTCAACGCGGGCAAGGTCATGCGTCACCTCAACCGGGACACCCCATTCGCCGACATTCGTGCTGATCGCGAGCTTCGAGGTTCCGGCTTCGGAGGGTATCTCGTAGAGAGTGTAGGCCCCGGCCGGGACCAGTGCGCTTCCGACCATGATCGGATGCTGGGTGACAAAGGTCGTGGCCTCGTCGGCACCGAGACGGTAAGGCGAATCCCAGTGCACGATGCCGCCCCAGATGACACGCGGAGCCCCGGTGCTTGGATCCTTGGTGTAAGGGCGCCCATACGTGATCGACACGCGGTCGTCCCCGAGGACCTTGCTGATCGTCTCGTGCGGGCTTTTCCGGACTTGCTGGGCGGACATGGGCATCGCGGTCACTGTGGCGGCGATGAGGGCGAGTGTGAATCGGAGTGGTCTCATGGGGATCGCTTGCTGGTTATCGGGTTGTCCCGTTCAGGGGGTTGGCGGCCAATTAGGTAGCCCATACATTCAGTTTCCGCAAGTGAGTCCAGAGCGCCGGCTTGGCGCGATTCAAGGTTCCGGCGGGTGCCCGCAGTCGAGATAAAATTGATTTGAGAAGACCTCGTCCAGGTCGAGCCTGCGTTTTTCGGCGAAAAACTCCCCTGACCGAGGGTAGCTTCGCGACAACTGACCGAGGGTCGCATGCGGACGATAGGGCGGCGCCACGGCGACCACCACGATCAGGAACCGCTTTGCGAATTTCCTCAAGAATAAGGCTACCAAGGCGGCTGTTCCGGAAGCGCCACCCGCTTCCCTGTCCGGGCGGATTCCCGGGCCGCGTCCAGAATCTCGGTGACAATCATGTTCACTTCGATTGACGAGAGTCCCGCGGGCCGGATCTCGCCCCGCACAACGGCGGCAAGGTACGAGAGTGCATCGGAATTCGGGGGTGCAAGGGCGGCTCCCGGCACGGGGGTTTCGGGTGCGTCACCCATGCGGACGAATATTGATTTGCCGTCCGGAAGCCGCAGGGCGCCCTTTTGGCCGTAGATATCCATGTCCTTCCGGCCATAGGGCCAGTTCCAGGACGGTTCGAGGATCGCCTGCGCCCGCGGGTAGTTGAGGACGATCGTCGCGTCGTCATCCACCTTAGGATAGAGGTCAGGCTGGAGGTTCTGAATCACCGCAAAGACCGAAGTCGGCCGCTTTCCATCCATGAGCCAAGTGGCCAGGTCCGCACCGTAACATCCGAAGTCCATTAGCGCGCCCCCGCCGTTCAGGACGGGATCGGTCAGCCATTCCAGAAAATAGGGAGAGCAGCCAATGAGGGCCGGGCCCCTGTGCCCGTCGCGCACGACAATCTTGCGGACGTCACCGATCCCGTCGCGGTGGACCACGTCGTAGGCGATCTTGTTGCTGCGGTACCAGGTCGTCTCGTAGTTGATGACAACCTCTATGCCGCCCTTCCTTGCGGCCGCCGCCATCGCTCGGGCGTCGTCCATGCTCACCGCAAACGGCTTCTCCATCATGACGTCGATGCCAAGGGGCGCGCACATCTCCACGACGCGGCGGTGGTCAAAGGTGGACGTGAACGCCGCCACTGCCTGCACCTTTGTCGTTGCGCGAAGCGCGTCCAGGGTCGTGAAGAAGAGCTTCGGGTCGAGGTGGTACTTCTCCGAATAAAGCGCCGCCAGCTTCTGGTTGGGCTCGACGATGCCGACCAGCTGGACGTCGGTGCGTCCCGCGAGGCTCGGGAGCATCCCGCCGACGTGGTCGTGGACCAGGCCGATTATCGCGAGGCGGAGCGGCGGCGGTCCCTCAGCAGCGCCAAAGCTCGCCGTCGTGACCCAAAGCATCGAGGCAACCAAGGCTCCTTTTTTCATATTCCGAATATGATCCGCCGCGCCGGACGGACGCAATATATGAGGATGTCTTGAAACGCGATGCAGGGCCATCGCGAGAAATGCATCGCATTTTGATTGGACGACTACGTCACAAGGCCCGTGCGCCTGAATGATCTCCAGGCTGCCCTGGAACGCTGGCACCCGTCGGCCACGCTGGCCGAGGTAGCGTGACGCCCCGGTTCGGTTGCGCTATTTTTGCTCGAGCAGCCCGCGGCTGCGCAGCCAGTCGGCAGCCCGCTGAGGCCACGTCGTCACATAGTTGTTCGTGCGTCTGAGTCCGTAGCCGTGACCCCCCGTCGGGTACAGGTGCATTTCCATTGGAACCTTCTCGGCCTTGAGGGCCATCGCGTAACCCAGGATGTTCTCCGCGTGGACGGGGTCGTCCTCGGCCATCACAAGGAAGGTGGCCGGCGTCGCATTCGTGACGGCGACCTCGGGCGCGAGGGTATAGCTTCCACCCTTCCCCACCAAGCCGCCCGGATAGATGAGAAGTTGGAAATCGGGATGACTGTTCACGTCATCCGCCTCGTCGATTCGGGGATACGTCCGCGTGGTGCTGGCGCTCAGCGCAGCGCAAAGGTGGCCGCCCGCTGAAAAGCCCAGCACACCCACGCGCATTGGATCCACGCCCCAATCCCTCGCGTGAAGCCTGAGCAGACTCATAGCGCGCTGCGCATCCTGGAGCGGGGCCACATAGGGGGGCTGCCCCTCCCGCATCGGAACGCGGTATTTCACAAGCGCAGCCGTGACTCCGATGGAATTGAGCCACTCGCAGACCTCCGTGCCCTCAAGGTCCAGCGCGAGGATGTAGTATCCGCCTCCCGGGAATACGAGGACCGCGGCGCCGGTATTCTTGTCTGCCGGCGCCGGATAGACCGAAATCGTGGGTACCGAGACATTCCCCGTCCGAATGACCCTCTTGCCCGCGATCAGTTCATCCGTCGCCTTGGTGGTGTCGTGTTCCTCGCCGATGTCGCCCTTTTCACTCGGCGCCACTCCCGGCCACAGGTCGACGGCGCGGGGCTCCGCTCCGAGGCAGGCGCCAGCAGCCACCAACGCAAGGGCACTCCGAAATACGAGGGGGTTCATGACTCAAGCGAATGCCCGCAGCGCAGGCGAGTCGATCCATTTGTCCCGGAGCGCCGGCGGACTAGGGTCCGCGGCATGGGGCAATCTCCCGCAACAACGCAGGACCGCCGAAAGCTCCGGACTTTGAAATAACCTCGACTCCGTCCCAGAGGCCACCGGCCATGCGTGAAACCGGCACGCCGGGCACTAGCTGGCCGACGAGTTCAAGGTGATCTGTCTGGAGGGCAATGCAGAGGGAGCGCAGAGTTTCGCCGCCGACAACGAGGAGGCTGCGCGGGGGCGGGATCCGGCGGGCAAGTTCACTTATTGCCGCGGCGATGAGTGCGGAAGCCTCGGAACGATTCAGGCCAGGAGGAAGATCGATTCGCACGTGGCAGACTCCGGCGCCTGCGAGCCTGTCACAGACGAGCCTCGAATTCGCGGGGCCGAAATCCCGAAGCCCGAGGACATCCTCGCCGAATGCTTGAAGCTGCACCGATGTTACCGGGTGGTCGGACCCGAAAATTCCCAGCAATGGCCGCGCAATCGTCGCGGCGGGCACCAAAGGGCTGGCTGTCGGCGAAAGGGCGGCGGCAAGTCCGCCACTGCCGCACCAAAGGATGGGACCGGACAGCTGGACGCCGGACTCTGAGATCCTCCGAAGATCGTCGTCCGTCTCGGAATCCCAAAGGCTGGCTCCCGCTGGCAGGGGTTCGCGTGGCTTCATCAATGGAACCTCAATCCCCTGGGATCTGAGGGTCGCGCTGAGATCTTCCCCGGTCCGATGCCATGTTCCATCGCGCAGAACATATTGGAGGCCTCCTCGCGTGACGCGTCCATGAAGCGGAAATGCCGGAGCGATCACGCAGCGCACCCCGGGGAGCGCTCGCAGGACCGCGGCGATCTCAGAACCCGGGCTGCCCCGCAGCAGGCTGTCCACCTTCTTGAACGATGTTGACCCTCGCGAGGGGGCCAGGAAATGCGCAGTCGCAGCCGCAATTGCCGCGGCAGACGCGGAATCCTTCTCCCTCGAGGCAGAATCCAAGGCGAATTCTTCCGAGAAAACCTTTGGCAGCCTATGGCCCAGATACACGGGGATAATGTGCCCTTCGCCCGCAAACTGCGCGCCCGAGTCGAGCGCGCCCGTCAGGTCATCGGCTACAAGTCGCAGCTTCGTCATGCGGCTCATTCAGTTCTGGCATGCGCCGTTTGCGCCGCCAATACAAATGGGGACGTCAGTTCGTCGGGGCTTTCCGGGGCAGCACGGAATAGGAAACGCTTCACGCCGCCGCTCCGCAGCAACGGCTTCAATCGGAAACGTATTCGCAAACTCCAAATTTGTTCCGAAGTATTTTGTAGTTCGCCGCTGCGTCTTATTGCGCACTATTTAGGGTTGATGGCATGAAGAGTGCAGGAAGGTACTCTGCCGTGAAAGGAGAAGTGGAAGCTTTAGCGATCAAGCGTTTCGTCGTGCTGGACGGCGTACGGGGTTTTGCCGCGCTCGTCGTCGCCATTTTCCACTTTTCTGGTAACAGGATTTTTCCCCACGGATTTTTGGCGGTCGATCTCTTTTTTGCTCTGAGCGGATTTGTGCTCATGCATGTTTACGGAAACCGCAAAGTGACGGCCTGGGGTTTTACCATTCTTAGGCTTATCCGCCTTTACCCGATGTATGCGTTCGGATTGCTTCTCGGCCTAATCGCTTATCTCGGCGAGCCGGGCACTGGATTCTCTTTTATTCTGGGGGCTTTTTTTATCCCGCGTGCGCATGGAAACCTATATCCGCTTAACGGGGTTTCTTGGTCCCTCGTCGACGAGATCGCCGTCAATATCATCTTTGGATTCATGCTTGGGAGGCAAATACCCGTCGGGTGGCTTCTTCTGGCGTCTATGTGTGTGGGAGCCGCGGTGTTTTGTTTTCAACCCCACCTGCGTCATGTCAACGGGGGATGGACTGTCGCCAATTGGCCGATAGGGGCTCTCCGCGCGGCCTATTCGTTCTCGTTGGGCGCCCTCCTTTACCGATTCGCAAAGCGGTTGCCCTCCGTTAACGGCTGGTGGTTGATCGCCGGAATTTTACTGACGTTCTCGATCCCGGACATCACTCGCGCAATCGTCTCGCCGCTGGTAATCATCTTTGTGGTTCCCCTAACGGTTCTGGCGGGATCTTCGGCACATGTGGGCAAGTGGTCCGCGCGCATTTTCGAATGGCTCGGCGGGATTTCCTATGCCCTCTACGCCATTCATCGTGCCATTCTTCACGCGATTGAAAGGTTTCTTGGGGATACTCGCGGACTTCATGTGGCAGGATTGGTCGTGTGCATCATCTTGGCCCATGTCCTCACAGAATATGTCGACCCGCCGGCAAGGCGTTGGCTGAGCAGCTTCAACAAGCCTGCACCCAGGCCGGCTTAGATTTCGGGACGTTTGGCGGCACTCCCGCACGAATGCTTGCCGGTTCCGCGTAGAAAACATGTTCACGACGTTGCGATTGATGCGCGACCCCGGCTTCGGTTAAGATTCGGCCGATGACGGACTCACGCATCCCGGTTCTTCTCTACGACGGCGAATGCGGCCTGTGCAACGGGGTCGTCCTTTTCATGCTCCGCCGCGATCCGGGCGGCCGCCTCCATTTTGCACCGCTTCAGAGCGAGCCTGGCCAGACCTATTTGCACGCTCAAGGGCTGCCGACGGCTGACTTTGGCAGCCTCGTATTTGTACCCGACTGGAACGACCAGCGTCGCGGCGCATACCTTCTCCGCACCGACGGCGCGCTGGCGGCTTTCGCCGAGCTGGACAGCACGTGGAGGGCGATGTCCTGGCTGCGCTTCGTGCCAAGGTTCCTGCGTGACGCCGCGTACAAGGTCATCTCAAAGACTCGCTACGCGATTTTTGGGGTGTACCAGCCAAGGCCCTTGCCCGATCCGGCTTGGGAAAAGCGGTTCCTCGCGCGATAAGAGAAGATCCATTTCGTGCGCCAAATTTCCGAACCCACTGCAGCAACCGTTCCCCAAGAGCGCACATTTTGGCAACGCCGGCTGGTGGATCCTATCGGCCGGCAGCTGACCCAGGGTGTCACACCCAGCAAAGTGGCGCTCAGCGTTGCCGTGGGGAGCGCACTCGCGCTTTTTCCCATCCTCGGCACGACCACGACCCTGTGCGTCGTCGCTGGCATCACGCTCGGCCTCAACCAACCGATAATTCAGGGCGTCAACGCGCTCTGCACGTTCATATATTTTCCGCTGCTTTATGCTTTCGTGCGCCTCGGGGATGCGCTCGCCCGGACGGAGCGCTCGAGCCTGGACATTCCGCTCATGATGTCGCTGTTCACGCACGAGCCTCGCCAATTTTTCCACCAATTTGGCATCACCGCCCTGCACGCGATGCTCGGTTGGGCCGTCGTGGCCCCCTTCTGGGTCCCTCTGTTCTATCTCGTCGCGCTGAAGTCGCTGCGGGTGACCGTCCACCGGATGAGGCGAAATTAGGCCGCCACCAGGCTGTCAGGGGTTGCAGCAGCGTTGCCCACAGTTACCCTTCCGTGCAATCCGCTTCAAACCCCGAATGAATTCCGCGCGTTTAGCCCTCGCAGCCCTGTTGATACCCTTGGCGATGCCGCTTGCGGGCCTCGCCGCCCACGCCGCGGACTTCACGTCGCCGCAAATAGAGGCGAGGGTGGACGCCCTCCTCGCGAAGATGAGCCTCGACGAGAAAGTGGGCCAGGTGAACCAGTTGGCGGCGGACTCGCTCACGGGACCGGGCAAGCCGGCGGGAGGCGCCGACGCGCTTATCAAGAAGGGCCAGATTGGGAGCCTTTTCAACGTGATTACGGCCGGCGAGACGAACGCCTACCAGAAGGAGGCGATCGCCGGTTCACGGCTACATATCCCGATCCTCTTCGGGTTCGATGTAATCCACGGCTTTCACACGCTTTTCCCGATACCCCTGGGCCTCTCGGCGAGCTGGGACCCGGCGTTAGTCGAGCGGACCGCCCGCGTCGCGGCGCAGGAGGCTTCGAGCCAGGGCGTCCGGTGGACGTTTTCCCCCATGGTAGATATCGCTAGGGATCCGCGCTGGGGCCGCATAGCCGAGGGAGCGGGCGAGGATCCCTACCTGGGGTCGGCATTTGCACGCGCTTATGTGCGCGGATACCAGGGGACGCGACTTGATGACCCGACTTCGATTGTTGCCTGCGCGAAGCACTTCGTGGGCTACGGCGCGGCCGAGGGCGGCCGCGAATACAACACGGCCGAGATATCCGAGCGAACACTCAGGGACGTTTACCTGCCGCCTTTTCACGCAGCGGTTGACGAGGGCGCCGGCACCCTCATGTCCGCGTTCAACTCACTCGACGGAGTGCCGTCCAGCGCCAACGCGTTCACGCTTACGCGTGTACTTCGCGACGAATGGAAATTCCAGGGCTTTGTCGTCAGTGATTGGACATCCATTCGCGAAATCATGCTCCACGGCATTGCGGACGACGAAAGCACCGCCGCGCGCAAGAGCTTCCTCGCCGGGGTCGACATGGACATGCAAAGCGACGTCTACCTGCCCTATCTTCCGGGCCTGATCCGTTCCGGCGCCGTGCCCGAGGCGCGGTTGGACGATGCCGTCCGGCGGATACTCCGGATCAAGTTTGCGCTCGGACTTTTCGAGAGGCCCTATGTCGAGGCCTCGCAAGCCATTGAACCGGCGATCCCCGCCGAGCGGATTGCAATCGCCCGCAGGGCTGCGGAGGAGTCCTTCGTGCTTCTGGAAAATAGAAGCGTGAACGGCTCACCACTGCTTCCGCTCGCGACTGGTCATGGCGGCAAGATCGCGTTGATCGGGCCGTTGGCGGACAGCGCCCAGGATATGCTCGGCTCCTGGACGGGGGCTGCCGGAGCCGAGGGCGTCGTGACGCTGAAAACCGCGATGGCCGAACGCGCGGACCGCGCCGGCATGAGTTTTTCCTACGAGCTTGGAACAATGCTGTCGGGCTCGGGGCAGGCAGGTTTCGCAAAGGCGATCGAGGCCGCAACGCGTGCCGACATCGTCGTTCTCGCCCTCGGGGAAAGCGGCCATTCCTCCGGCGAAGCGTCCGCCCGATCGACGCTGGACCTCCAGGGGAACCAGGAAGAGCTCCTGGAAGCCGTTGTTGCCACGGGCAAGCCCGTGGTCCTGGTTGTCTTCAGTGGGCGGCCGCTTGCCATCACATGGGCCTCCTCGCATGTCGCAGCGATACTCGAGGCATGGTTTCCCGGACACCAGGCCGGTCCTGCACTCGCGAACGTGCTTTTCGGCGACGTTGATCCAGCCGGGCGCCTGACCGTCTCTGTTCCTCGCTCGGTCGGCCAGGTCCCGATCTATTACAATTCACTGAACACCGGCCGTCCCCGCGTTGATCCCATAGGGCTCGGCTCCCAAAAGGCAGATCCCTATTACATCACCGGCTACATCGACGAGACAAACACGCCGCTCTATCCTTTTGGCTATGGGCTCACCTATACGAAATTCAGCTACTCGGCCGTCCATGTTGACTCTTCCTCGATAAGCGCGGGGTCGCTCAATGCGGGAACAGCACACCTGAAGGTGAGCGCCCAGGTCCGGAACACAGGGGATCGAGCGGGCACTGAGACGGCTCAACTCTATATCCGCCTGCGGGGGACGAGTGTCGCGCGCCCGGTTAAGGAGCTCAAGGGCTTCAGCCGTATGGTCCTTGCCCCGGGAGAACGGAGGCTCGTGGAATTCACGCTCGGGCGCGACGAGCTTTCGTTCTGGAACATCGACATGAAGGATGTGGTGGAACCAGGCTCGCTTTACATATGGGTAGCACCCGACTGCACGACCGGTTCACCTGTGAAGGTCGAGATCGCGGACTAGCCGGAAAGGGATTACCTTTCTTAGAAATGCACCCTGGCAGTGAGAAGACGCGTGCGGCCCGGACGCGGCACGGCGCGAAAGATGTATATCGGCCGCCAATGCTTGCGGCAGAGACGCTCAAGCGCGGGTTTGCCGTCCTGCTCCCTGCCCGCCGCAAGGATCAGGCTCCAGGCCGTGGTCGCAAAGCCGTCGGAGGTTACATCGGCATGGGAACCCGTCTCGTTGCCGCTCATTTCAACTGATCGTCCGAGAGACCGATCTTTTGCAGGAGAGACGGCCAACGGGGGTCGTCGTGAAGGTTCCGGAGAAAGAAATCCACCTTGTACCAGGCGCAACCTGGATCCCGACCGGCGAGGGTTTTGTCGAGTGCATCGTACGCTCGATCACTTTCACCCAGCAAAGCGTAAATTTCGGCGGCGAATGAATAAATGTCCGCCGACCCGGGATGATCCTGGGCCAACGCCTCTATCTGACGGGCCTGCGCCTCCGCCCTCAGCTTCTGATTGCGGAAAATCGCGATGAACGCAATCGCGGCGTGCCGGGCAACATCATCCGTCTCAAGGGCAACCTCATCCTCCGCCTTTAGCGGATGCCCGAGCTGCGCGAGAATCATGGCGAGACTTCCATGATAGCGTTGGCCGTCCGGCGCCAGCTGGAGTGCCCTCCGAGCGGCCTGTTCCGCCTTGTTCATCTCCCCGGCAAACTGGAATAGAATGCTCAGGTTGAGCTGTGTCGCGGCATTGAGCGGATCGAGCTCCGCCGCACGTGTGGCCAGCTGGATGCCCTCATCCGTCTGCCCGATGTTGAATAGGAGGACCGCGGCGGCCGCGAGCGTGTCTGGATTGTCGGGCTGCAGCTCGATCGCCCTCCTAAAGGCCTGCCTTGCACCCTTCCAATCCCAGTCGGCTGTCCGGCGAACCCAGCCCAGGGCCAACAGCACATCGGGGGAATCAGGCTCGAGTGCGGCGGCCTTGGCCGCGGCGTTCCGGGCCTGTGCGTAACCAACGCTCGTTTCAATGCCTCCCCAACGCGCGAGCTGGATGTTGGCGCGCGCAAGCGATGCCCACGCCGCCGCATAGTTGGGCGAGATGGCCGTCGCCTGCTGGAAACAAGAGATGCCCGCTTTGATTTCCGCGATGCTGGCCCGCTCGACTCTCGCCCGGCCCGCGAGGAAAAGCTGGTACGCCTCGGGGTCGATCGCCGATTTCGCCAAGGCCGGCGCTCCAACCATCCTGAGCTGGAGGCCCTTCGCAATCAGGCCGGCTATCTCATCCTGCATGCCGATGACGTCCTTCATTTCCCGGTCAAAATTGGCGGACCAAACCTGGAACCCGTCCGAAGCGCTGACGAGCTGCGCGGTGACACGGACGCGGGTTCCTTCCCTGCGGACGCTGCCCTGAACGACATAGGAAACGCCCAGCTGTTTCGCGATGTCCGCAATCGGCACCTGCTTGCCCTTGAAATAGAAGGATGAAGTTCGCGCGGCGACCTTGAGGCCAGCGACATTCGTGAGCACGTTGAGAAGTTCCTCGCTAATGCCGTCTGAAAAGTACTCGTTCTCCTTGTCGTTGTTCAGGCTGGTGAAAGCCAGGACAGCGACCGATCTCGGGAGCGACGGCAGTCGTTGCGCAGGTTCCGTCGCGGATGCCGGAGGAGGAGCGAGTTTGTCTTTGCCGGCAATAAACCGCCAGCCGGCAGCGGCGGCGATGATAATTACCGCTGCGGCAATAATGGCGTAAGTTTTCGCCTTGGATCCGTCCGGTGCCTCGATCGGAAAGGGCGTTGCCGATCCCGTGAAGGCGGCCTCCTGCGCCCGCTCATTCGAAACCGCGCCGGTGCGGTGCGACCACAGCTTCAAGAGTCGAGCGCGAATCTCGGGTGAGACCACGCCACCGGGCATCCGGGTCCACTGCACCTTTCGAAACCTATCCGGAATTAGCGCGCTGGGTTCGCGAGTCTCGTCGATCGCCACGGGCAGGATGAAGGGCACTCCCTGAGCGATGCCCATCGCACGGTCGGCGGCGAGTTCCCACTCGATACGAAAATACCCCTCAAGCCGCGCTTGGGTATTGGCGGAAATGATCGGGATAAAGAGGACGCACTCCTTGATCTGCGCGCGGATCTTCGCATCCCAAGCATCGCCGTGCTCCAGGCCGCCCTCCTGGTCGAACCACACCTCGACTCCGCCTGAGCGGAGCGCCTCGCTAATACGCCGCGCCGCTTCCGCATCCTGAGAGGCATAGCTGATAAATACGGCGCCGGCCATCGGGCGGAACCTGCCAGACCCTTCCCGGGCCAGCCAGACAAAATCCAACCGAACCTAGCCGAGACAGCCGTCGCTATCTAAGCGCCTCCGCGATGGCTTGTTCTGCCAACGGCTCCATTACAAGATACCCGGTCTCGGTCGGATGGACCCCATCCTTAGAAAGTTCAGGCTTCATCGCGAGGTTCGCGTCCACCATCGCCGAGTAATAATCGAGATACACGACGTTGTTTCGTCCGGAAAATTCCGCCATCCAATGATTGAGAGCGGAGATCTTGTCCTTGGGCTGGAGGCCCGGACGCCAGGGATAATCGAGCGTCGGCAGCACCGACGACAATACGACCCGGATCCCGTGTAGACGGGCGAGTTCGACCATGGATTGCAGGTTGTCCTCAATCGCTTCCATGGTCGTCAGGCCGCCGTTCTGGGCAATGTCGTTCGTCCCGCCAAGGATCAGCACCACGGCCGGTTTGAGCGCTAGGACATCCTGCCGAAAACGAACCAGCATCTGCGAAGTAGTCTGCCCGCCAATGCCCCTGTTAACATACGGCCTGCCGGCAAAGAATTTGCCGTCGATGTCGCCCCAGCCCTCCGTGATCGAGTCGCCAAGGAAGATTATCCGATTCCCCGTTTGGCCCGGAGGGCCCAGCTTGGCGTCTGCATCACGGTACTTCGACAGGTAGGCCCACTCCAACTCCCAGGGAGGCCGCGCCTTTGGTTGTTGAGTGGGCACGCTAGGAGTCGGCGCCTGGGCGAAGGCACAGGCTGCCGATATGGTTGCGAGCAGGGCAGAATAGACGGTGGCTTTCATTTTCAAGGGGTTTCCGGCATCTGGGATGTCGATTCCAGCCTGGCGTTGATAGATGATCATCAAATTGCCAAACATCTCAAGACCCCATGAAGGAGCCGCGTGCCGAAGGGAATGTCGCGATCTTGCGGGCAATTTCAACCCTGGTCACCAAACTCTGATGAGACTCGGCCACAATCTTACTTGCGCCATTCTTCCGATTTTTATTTTCACCGCGATGAGCGCGCGTGCCGCCCAGGTCATTCCTCTTTCAGCTGATTCGGTTATCAAGCCCACCCCGTCGGACTACGACCCTAAGAATCCCAATCAGGATCGTTTTGCCATGGGGTCGGACCTCAAGACACCCTCGCTTACCTATTTTGCAGCTTCCTCGCCATCGACCTCGGTGGCATCCGTCATCATCTGTCCCGGCGGGGGATATGTCGGCGAGGCCGTCGACAAGGAAGGCTACAAGCCCGCCCTTTGGCTCAATTCTCTGGGGATTTCCGCCTTCGTTCTGCGATACCGGCTCCCTCATGGGGAAGCGGGTCGAGGACTTTCTTCTCCGTCGCTCGACGATCTCCAGCGCGCTATCCGGTTGGTGCGTTCGAACGCCAAGGAATGGGGGTTGGACCCAGGGCGCGTCGGAGTCATGGGCTGGTCAGCGGGCGGCCATCTTGCTGCGACGGCGGGAACGCTCTTTCACAAAAGCCACTTGTGGAGTATTTATCCGAGGTACGTCAGCGACCGGCCCGACTTCCTTGTGCTCCTGTATCCCGTCATCACCATGCGGGGCACAACCCACATGGGAACGCGTGACAATCTCCTGGGCAAGGCTGCCGGCAAGTCCGCTATAAAGCTCTATTCGGCGGATGAACAGGTCAGTTCCCGGACACCTCCAACGTTCATTGCGGTCGCACGCGATGACCACGACGTCCCCTTGGAAAACAGCCTGCTGTTCTCTCGTGCGCTCAAGGCAGCAGGCGTGCCGTGCGAGCTCGCGGTCTATGAACACGGCGGCCACGGCTTCGGAATGGGTGTCAAGGGCGACGACTCGGCGCTGTGGCCGGAGGACTTTGTGACATGGTCCCGGGACCAGGGACTACTCGCGCCGCAGACGCGGTGAGGGCCTGCGATTTCCCCGGTCCGCTAGCCGAGGCTGCCTACTTTGTTTCAGCCGCCCGCCGCAAGCGTTTGATGTCGAGCTTCACCATCTTCAACATTGCCTTCATCACCCGCTCAGCCTTCGCCGCGTCTTTGGAGGTGAGCAGCTCGATCAGGATATCCGGCACGATCTGCCAAGATACGCCGTACCTGTCCACGAGCCATCCGCACTGGATCTTCTTCCCACCCGCGGAGAGTTTTCTCCAGTATCTGTCGACTTCCTTCTGGGTCTTGCAGTGAACGACAAAAGAGATTGCCGGCGTGATCTTATACACCGGGCCGCCGTTCAGTGCCGTGAACTCCTGACCCTGTATCCGAAACCTCACGGTCATCACCGATCCGGGCTTCCCGGGAGAACCTTCGCTGTAGCGGGCGACGTCCAGGATCTTTGAGTTCCTGTAGATCGAGCAGTAATAACGGGCGGCCTGTTCTGCTTGTTTGTCGAACCAGAGGAAGGGAGTGATCTTTTGCATAATGCGGCAGGTAGTGGCGAAATCTGATTATTTGTCCTCGGACAAGTCGACGATCATCATGCGAGTCCACGCAATCATCGGTAATTACTCAACCTTCTATCGACTTGCGGCATCATAGAAAAAGTCCGGCGGCTTTCACCGCCGGACTATTGTCCTATCACCCTATCCTTGGATTTACCCTGCCAAGGAAATTGCTGCCTTAGAAGTCGAACGAATTCTCCAAGCGCCAGCCCATGCCCTGCTGGATGCGGGCGAGGTAGAGGCTGCCATCCGGGTTGTAGCCGG
>CAAGKR010377389.1_pt1 | contig 31910 bp, 21 predicted proteins | sample 2556971 | NCBI WGS metagenome assembly CAAGKR01 (sample SAMEA5207829, study PRJEB30636) | soil metagenome | biome: forest; feature: boreal; material: soil | place: USA | collected 2011-09 | depth 1 m | reverse complement strand
GCCGCGCTCAAGCTGGCGGTGGCCCGTGCGCGCAAGGAATGGATCCGCTCCGAGATGACCAAACAGGGCGTCGAGCGCGCGGCCTCTTGGGGCTGGCCCAACATCTACACCTACACCAAGAGCATGGGCGATCAGCTGGTCGCCCGCGAGACCGGTATCGTGCGCGCGATCGTCCGGCCCGCCATCGTCGAGAGCGCCGTCGCCTATCCGTTTCGCGGTTGGAACGAAGGCTTCACCACCTCCGCGCCGCTGGTTTACCTGGCGCTCAAGGGACAGAACGTCCTTCCGGTTTCGCCGAAGCTGATCCTCGACGTGGTGCCGGTCGATCACGTGGTGGCGGCGATGCTCATGGTGGCCGCGCAGGCGATCGTCGAGCAGCCGAAGCTGGTGTTTCAACTCTCGAGCGGCGACCTGAACCCGATGCGCATGGATCGGGTCACGACGCTGACCGGCCTCTACAAGCGGCAGCGCTTCCGCGACAAGCAGACCGGCAATCGGTTCCTAAACGAGCTGGCGGCGCGGATGGAGTTCCGGCCGGTCACCCAGAAGCACTTCGATCGCTACTCGATTCCCACCATTCGGCGCGCCGCCAAGCACGTCTCGAAGACGCTGGGCCGCATTCGCCCGCGCTGGGGCGCTGGCCGGTTCACCGCCGTCGTCGATCGGGTCATAAAAGGATTCGACGAAATCGATCGGCTGACCACGGAGGCTGCGGAGAACATCGAGCTTTTCCGCCCGTTCATCTTCGAGAACGCCTATGTCTTTCGCGCCGACAACATCCGCGCGCTGCGAGACCGGCTGGCTCCCGAGGATCAAGCGCGTCTGCCGTGGGGGCCCGAGAAGCTGGATCTGTACGATTACTGGATGAATATCCACTTTCCGGGGCTGGCCCGCTGGGTGCTTCCGGAGCTGGACGAAACGTACGCGCAGCGGCCGAAACAGGTCTACAGCACCCACGATCTCCTGGAGCTGTTCGACACGACGACCAAGCTTCACGCGCCGCGGGTCGCGCTGCGGATCGAGCGCGGCAAGCGCGAGCAGATCTACACTTACGCGGATCTGCGGGAGCTGGCGGGGCGGGTGGGGGTGTTCCTGCTCGGCCAGGGCGTCGCGGCCGGCGAGCGGGTGATGCTCTGCGCGAAAAATGCCCCGGAGTGGTCGATGGCCTATTTCGGCGTGCTCAAGGCGAGCGGGACGGTGGTTCCGGTCGACCACGAGTCGAAGGTGGCGGAGCTGGTCAATGTCGCGCGCGCGTCGTCGGCGGTCGGCCTGCTTCTCGGCGACGACCTCTTCGACAAGCACGGCGAAGCGGTAGCGCGTGCCTTGGTGGAGGCCGGTCTGCCCACCAAACTCTGGCCTTTTGGCGACGCGTTCGCTCTTCCCGATGTGGCCGTCGAGCGCGAACGCGGGGCCACCCTCGCACGGCGGAGCAATCCCGACGCGCTCGCGTCGCTCATCTTCACGTCCGGAACGACGGGGAACCCCAAGGGAGTGATGCTGACGCACCGGAACTTCACCTTCATGGTGTCGGAGCTGTCGAAGATTTTCGAGTTCGGCGTAAACGACGGGATGCTCTCCGTGCTGCCGTTGCACCACACCTTCGAGTTCGCGACCGGCCTCCTGGTGCCGCTCGCGCACGGCGCGCAAGTGACCTATCTGGCGGAGCTGACCGGTGACGCGATTTCGTCGACGCTTAAGCAGGGGCGGGTTACTGCGATTGTCGGCGTCCCCGCGCTGTGGGATCTCCTCCGCCGGCGTCTCTTCCAGCGTTTCGCCGACAAGTCGCCGGTGCTGGAAGGCTTCATGAAGGTGCTCGCGGCCGCGAACTTCGAGCTGCGGTCGCGCACCGGTTTCGATCTCGGGATCCTGATCTTCCTTCCGGTGCACGAAGGGTTCGGCGGGCGGATTCGATACCTCATCAGCGGTGGCTCGGCGCTGCCGACCGACGTCATGAAGGCCTTCTACGGGATGGGGTTCAATTTCTTCGAGGGCTACGGTCTCACCGAGACGGCGCCGGTGCTCACCGTCACGTCACCCAAGGAAAAGCCGATCGCCGGTTCGGTCGGACGGCCGCTGCCCGGCATCGAGGTCCAGATCGCCGATCCCGATGGGGCGACCGGCGTGGGCGAGGTGATCGCCCGCGGCCGCAACGTGATGGCCGGCTACTGGCAGAATCCGGAGGCCACCGTCGACGCGATCCGCGACGGCTGGTTTCACACCGGCGATCTCGGCCGCTTCGACGAGGACGGCAACCTCTACCTGGTGGGTCGATCGAAGGACGTGATCGTCGACGCCAACGGCAAGAACGTCTATCCGGACGAGATAGAGGACCTCTACCGCGGAAGCGCGTTCATCAAGGAGCTGTCGGTGGTTGGCGTTCCCGACGGCACCGGCGAGCAAGTGGTGTGCGCGGTGGTCTCGAACCTCGAGCAAGACCCGTTGCTGTCACGCGCCGAAGTCGAGGCAAAGATCGAAGAGCACTGCCGCAAGATCTCCGCGGACCTGCCGATCTGGAAGCGGGTGCGCGGCGTGCACTTCTGGGAGGGCGACCTGCCCAAGACCGCCACGCGAAAGGTCAAGCGCCGCGAGGTGGCTGCCGAGATCGCGCGGCAGCGCCGCAAGAGCGAGGAGACCAAGGGGGCGCTGGCGGTGGCCTCGGGCGATCGCGGGCAGGTGAGCTGGCTGCTCGAGACGATCGCGACGGTGTCGGGCCGGCGGCGCGCGGACGTCCAGCTGGCCAGCCGGTTCGGAGAGCTGGGGTTCGACAGTCTCATGTATGCCGAGCTCTCGAGCGCGCTCGAGAATGCCGGCGCGACCCTCCCCGATAACGTCGACGTCACCACCATCGGCACGGTCGCGGAGTTGCACGAGCTCCTGTCGCGCGGTCCCGTGGCGGCGGCGCGCGATCGGGCGGCGCGGGTTGCCGGCGCCGGCCAGGATTCCGAGATTCACGTGCCGTCCGCGGTCTCGGCCGCCGGCAAGCGTGGACTGGCTTTTGCGCAGCGTCTTTTCTACGAGCGGGTCCTGGAAACGAACGTCAAAGGGGAAGGTCACATTCCCCAGCACACGAGCTTCATCGTGGCCGCCAACCACTGCTCCCACCTCGACATGGGGGCCATCAAGGTGGCGCTCGGCGACGCCGGCAAGGACCTCGCCTCGATGGCGGCCGCGGACTATTTTTTCCGGAACCGCTACCGACGCGCCTACTTCAAGCATTTCACCAACCTCGTGCCGATGGAGCGGAGCGGATCGATCCGCAAGTCGATGGACACCGCGCACGAAGTGCTGCGCCGTGGCCGCAGCATGGTGGTGTTCCCGGAGGGGACGCGCTCGGTGAGCGGCGAGCTGGCCGATTTTCTCCCCAGCCTCGGCTACCTCGCCCTGCGCGCGGAGGTCGGCATTCTTCCGGCGCACATCGCGGGCAGCTTCGAGGCGCTCCCCAAGGGAGTCGCGCTGCCGCGCGCGCGCACATTGACGGTGTCGTTCGGTCCCTTCCTTCCACCGGACTGGCTGGTGTCGCTGACGAAGGGGCTATCCGCGCAGGAGGCCTGGCGTCTCGGTGCCGCGTTCGCTCAGCGCGCGGTCGAGAACCTGTGCGACGGGCTGCCGACCGCGCTCGACGCGGACGCGGCGCGCGCAGCCTGGGACGGCCGCCGGCTCGGTCCGATCGCCGTTCGCGCGCGGGCCCCGCACCGGCGGGTGCTCCGGTCGATGCCATGAAAAAGACCAGCGCCACGGCCTCCGTCACCACGCTGGTCACCGGCGGGACGGGATTCCTCGGGGCGCACCTTCTCCGGCTGCTCTGCGGAGAGGCTGCAGCAGCTGCGCGCGTGCGGGTGCTCGTGCAAAGCAAACCGCCGGCGTGGCTGCGAGCGCTCGGCGTCGAGATCGTCGCGGGCTCGGTGACCTCGGCCGACGACGTCAAGCGCGCGCTCGACGGCGTCACGAACGTCTATCATCTGGCCGGCCTGGTCTCGCACCTTCTGGTGGACGCACACCGGATGTACGCCGTACACGTCGAAGGGACGCGCCTCGTTTGTGAAGCGGCCGTGCGAGCGGGGGTGCGCCGGATCGTTATGGTGTCGACCAGCGGAACGGTCGCGATCTCACGCCGCGCGCAGGACGTTGCCGACGAAGAGACACCTTCGCCGATCGAGCTCGTCACCCGCTGGCCCTACTACGCGAGCAAGCTCTATCAAGAGGAGGCGGCCCGGCGCGCCTGCGGCGAGAGGGTGGAGCTGGTGACGCTCAATCCGAGCCTGCTCCTCGGTCCAGGCGACGATCGCCTCAGCTCGACGCGACCCATCTTGCAGTTTCTGGCGCGGGACATCGCGCTCATGCCGGCCGGCGGGCTCAACCTGGTCGACGCGCGCGACGTGGCGGCGCTCTTGTCGGTGGCGATGGATCGGGGAACGCCCGGCGCGCGCTACTTGGTCGGGGCGGTCAATTGGACCTTCGCCGAGCTCTTTGGCCGGCTCGAACGCCTGACCAAGATTCCGGGCCCCAAGTTCAAAATCAGCGGCGCCCTGCCGTTCTGGGCATCGCGGGCACAAGCCACGCTCTTCCGCCAGATCGGGCGTCGGGTGCCGGTCGAGCCACGGAGTGTTGAGATGGCGCAGCACTTCTGGTACTTCGACTCCGGGAAGGCGGCGCGCGAGCTCGGCTTCTTCCCGCGCGATCCCGCCGACACCCTGCGCGACACGGTCAAGTACATCCGTGAGCACCTGCTCGGCTCGGGCGTTTTCGGCCGCGCGGCGGGGTAACTCTCCTCGTCGTGGGGCCAGCAACGTAGCTCGCTGCCGCTCGCGTTCGGTCGACTTGTGCGGCAGACCCTGCTTTTCTTCAGACCCGTAACCGCAGCGCGCCCGGAAGGATCTCGAAAGTCGCGGGAAGGTGTCCCGGGGTTTCGCCGTCCAGCTCCAGGGGAATGCGCGCGTCGGCCTCGACGGGCTCGGCGACGACACGGGCAACCCGGGCGCTCTCGACCTCCTCGAGATCGACGTGCGTCCCCTGATAGAGGCGCCCGATCCTCGTCAGAACCTCGCGCCGGGAGAGATCGCCCACCGTGACGAAATCCAGTGCGCTGTCATCGAGCTTCGCTTCCGGACAGATCTTCATTCCGCCGCCGAAATATCGCCCGTTGCCGATCGCCCCGAGCAGGATCCGCCGTCGCTGCCGCGGCGCCCCGTCGATGGACAGCCAGACGTCCACGTTCTCGTACGAGGTTAGCACCCGCACGGTCGCCGCCAGGAAGGCGATTCGCCCGCCCAGTCGCTTCGACGAGGCGTTGGCGTGGGTGGCGACGGCGCTCGAGAAGCCGAAGGAGGCGACATTGACGAAGTGGCGCGTCTCCTCCGCGCCGCCGTGCCCCCCGTAGCGCACACGTCCTGCGTCGAAGGTCCGCCCTTGCCCGTCGCGAATGCGGCAGGCCGCGGCGGTCACCTCGGTGGGAAGGTCGAGGGAGCGGCGAAAATCGCCGCCGGTTCCGCGCGGCACGATCCCGAGCTCGGTGCGATCGCCGGCGCCGGCCGTCAGGATGCCGTCCGCCACCTCGGAGATGGTTCCGTCACCGCCGAGCGCGACGATCAGGCGCCGGCCGCCCTCGGCCTCCCGACGCGCGATTGCGCTCGCGTCGCGCGGGCCTGCGGTGAACGCGCTGTCCAGCTCGCCGAGCCCTTCGGTGAGGGCGCCCCGTACGCGGACCCAGCCCGATTCGGACAGACCGCTGCCCGAGCGCGGATTGACGATCACCAGCGGGCGGCTCGGGTCCAAGATCCGATTTCTAACAGATGGTTGAGCGAGCGGGCCATCCCGGCGGTTATTCTGGCCGTCGCATGCTTGCCGGGATGCTCCTCGGGCTCGCCGCCAGCGCGTCCTGGGCGCTGGCCAACGTCGCCGTGCAGCGGGCGGGCCGCGCCGTGGGCGCCCTGCGCGCTCTCCTCTGGGCACAGGTCATCGGGATCGCGCTCTCCGCGATCGGTGCGGTCGCATTCGACGATCGGACGGCGTCGATTTCGGGCGCGACCGGCGTGTGGATTGCCGTCGCCGGCACTTCCGCCTTGCTCGCCTACCTTTGCCTATTCTACGCCTTCGAGCACGGGCGCCTGACGCTGGCGGTGCCAATCATGTCGTCCTGGGCGGTGCTCGCCTCGGCGCTGTCACTCGTGCTGTTTCACGAGCGGCTGACGGTGGGCGGCGGGATCGGCGCCGCGGCGGTGATCACCGGTGCGGTCGTGGTGTCGCGGCAGGCGCAACGGGCGGAGGCGACGGTGGCGGGCATTCGGCCGCGCTGGCTGCTGGCAGCGGTCGGCGCCGCCGTCGGATTCGGGATCTTGATTCCGGCCATGCGGCGGATTTCGCCCACGTTCGGTGCCGTGGGGACGGTTGGTGTCGTCTACGTCGCCGATCTGGTGTTGGCGCTTCCACTGGCGGTCGGTTTTCGGATCGATCTATCGCCGCCGCGCGGGCGAGTCTGGCTGCCGGTATCTCTGGCCGGCTTGTTCGAGACCGCGGGGTCGGCCTGCATCGTGCTCGGCGCGCGGCACGCGCCCCTGGCCATCGTGTCCCCGCTGGCGAGCCTGGCCGCCGGTTTTACCGTCCTTTATGCCTGGGCGATTCTGGGTGAACGGCCGGCCGGGCGCGTCCTGGTCGGCGCGGTCTTGGTCTCGGCCGGCGTTGTCGTCCTGGCGCTCTGACCATCGCCTGAAGGGAGCCGGGCAACGCCCGGCGGAGTCCGTCGCGGCAGGGTGCCGGGCACCCGAGCATCCCCCGGTGGATGCTAGACTGCCGCCCCGATGGCGCACCAGTACATCTACACCATGCAGAACCTCCGGCGGGTTCACCCCCCGAACAAGGAGGTGCTCAAGGGCATCTATCTGTCGTTCTATCCGGGCGCGAAGATCGGCGTCCTCGGATCGAACGGCGCGGGCAAGTCGACGCTTCTGCGCATCATGGCCGGTGTCGACAAAGACTTCTTCGGCGACGCCAAGGCGGCGGACGGCATTCGCATCGGCTACCTGCCGCAAGAGCCGACGCTGGATCCCAAAAAGAACGTGATCGAGAACGTCGAGGAGGCGGTGGCGCACACCAAGGGGCTGCTCAGACGCTTCGACGAGGTGAACCTGAAGCTCGGCGAGGAGATGTCGCCGGCCGAGATGGACAAGCTGCTGGAAGAGCAGGGGAAGCTGCAGGACGCGATCGAGGCAGCCAACGGCTGGGACCTGGACCGGACGCTGGAGATCGCGATGGACGCGCTCCGTTTGCCGCCGGCCGATGCGGAGGTCACCAAGCTTTCGGGCGGCGAGCGGCGGCGCGTGGCGCTCTGCCGGGTGCTGCTCGAACGGCCCGACCTTTTGCTGGTCGACGAGCCGACCAACCACCTCGACGCCGAGAGCGTCGCTTGGCTCGAGCACCATCTGCACGAGTTCCCGGGAACGATCGTCGCGGTGACGCACGATCGCTACTTCTTGGATAACGTCGCGGGCTGGATCCTCGAGCTCGATCGCGGCGCCGGCATACCCTGGGAGGGGAACTACTCGTCGTGGCTCGAACAGAAGGGAAAGCGGCTCGAGGCCGAGGAGAAGACCGAGTCGGCGCGGCAGCGGACGCTGGCGCGCGAGCTCGAGTGGGTGCGTGCATCGCCCCGCGCGCGGCAGGCCAAGTCGAAGGCGCGCTTGGCCGCCTATGAAGAGCTCCTGGCGGAAGAACAGCAGAAGCGCGAAGAGACCATCGAGATCAGCATCCCACCCGGGCCGCGTCTCGGCGACGTGGTGGTGAAGGCCGAGCACCTGCGCAAGGCCTATGGTGACAAAGTTCTCATCGAGGACCTCAATTTCAATCTTCCGCGCGGGGGCATCGTTGGCATCATCGGAGCGAACGGTGCCGGAAAGACCACGCTCTTTCGGATGATCACGGGCCAGGAGAAGCCCGACGGCGGAACGTTGCGGATCGGCGAGACGGTCAAGCTGGCTTACGTCGATCAGAGCCGCGACACGCTCGACGGCGCCAAGACGGCGTTCGACGAGATCGCCCAGGGGGCGGAATTTCTGGAGATCGGCAAGCGAAAGGTCCCCGCGCGCGCCTACGTCGCGGGGTTCAACTTCAAGGGGACCGATCAGCAGAAGCGCGTGAAGGATCTGTCCGGTGGCGAGCGCAACCGCGTCCACCTCGCCAAGGTCTTACGTTCGGGCGGGAACGTGCTTTTGCTCGACGAGCCGACCAACGATCTCGACGTCGACACGCTGCGGGCGCTGGAAGACGGTCTCCTGGCGTTCGCGGGGTGCGCGGTGGTGATCAGCCACGATCGCTGGTTCCTCGATCGCGTAGCCACGCACATCCTCGCCTTCGAGGGGGACAGCCAGGTGGTTTGGTTCGAAGGGAACTACCAGGACTACGAGGCCGATCGAAAGCGCCGCCTGGGCGCCGCCGCCGAGCAACCCCATCGGCTCCGTTATAAGAAATTGATACACTGACGCGTGGGGGAAGGACGGCTTTGCCGGCCCGAGCCCGTCGCGGGAGTCCGAACCGCCGCGGGTTCTGCGGTATACTCACCGCCATGATTCCGTACGAAGAGCTGGATCGCGCGCTCGCACGGTGGAAGTCGCGGGTGCAGGGGGGCGTGGTCGAGCCGCCCCGCCCCGAGGCGGCGAGCTACGACGCGACGCCCTTGCCGCTTTCCCCCGACGAGATCGGGAGCCTGCCCGAGCCGATGCCGATCCCCACCGAGCGCACCGGCGAAATCGACGTCGGTGAGCTCGAGAGCTACGAAGACTGAAAGCCCCGTCGCGGGAGTGTTAGAAGTAGAAGCGCGCGCCGAGGTCCCCGTCGAACCCGAAGTCCGGGTTCGGCAGTAGCCAGAACGCGGGCGCCAGCTCGAAGAACACCTCGACGAAGCTCGGGTTCGTGAACATCAGGTCGAGGCCGATCGGCGCGCGCGCGGCGACGGCGACACAGTTGGACTGGCAACCGCCCCACCAGACCAGGCGCCCGCCGCCGCCGACGTGCCAGTCGAGCTGCGCGGTTCCACGAATGATGTTCGACTGCCACAGGTAGTCGATGTTGAAGCTGCCGTTGTCGTGGCCGAAGTTGCTGCAAACCGGCTGGCCGTTTTGATCGTTGTAGCAAGGGCCGTAGTTCTGAAAGCCGAGACCGAAGTCGAGCGCGTTGGTCGGCGAGACCCACAGCTTGGCCGACAGGCCGGTCGGATCTCCGAGCTGCACGCCGAGGCCGAACTTGCGAGCGTATCCCACCTCGGTCGCCTGGGCCGCCGGCCCGACGGCGGCCCAGAAGAGCGCGACCGTTAGGGTACCAAGGAGTGTCCTCTTCATGGCGCGTATAGTACGCACGAACGCTTGAGGCGGACAGCCCGTTTGCAAAGATCTGCGCATCCCGCTGGCCCGGTATCTGTGTGGTGGGTACAACCTTGTTCGGCGTGATCGCGGAATCCAGTCGCTCGCACGGGCGGGTGGGTATTGGCTTGTTGGTCGTCGCTGGACTCGGCTGTGGCCGCCCGCAACCGCCAATGGTGCCGATTGAAACCCGGCGGGCCGAGCCTCCGTCTGTCGTCTCGCCGCGGCGCTTGGCTGCCCCCGATCCCGATGCATTGCCGGCCGTACCGGACGTTTCGTCGGAGCGTCGACCTATTCAGGTGGTCGACGGTCGAGAACGGGTGGTCGACGCCGAAGCGGCGCGTGCACGCGGTCTGACGTTGGTCGATCTTTCCGACGGGTGGGCACCTTCGGTGTTCGACGATCGGGTTGGACCTCGCGGCGCGATGCTGACGAACCCGTATCGCAGCGTGTACACGGGTCTCGCCTCGGACCGGACCGACGGCGACGGGCAGCCACTTGCAGCCGGCGAGCGGAACTATCTCGAGCTCTACGGGATTCCGCCGACGCTGTCGGTGTTGCGGCGCCGCTTCGTCGAGGATGCGCGGCTCGCCTGTGCGTCGGCCTTCGATCCGGCGAAACTGCTGGGCGTCGACGAGGTTCGGACCTGGGGGGCCAGCACCGAACAGAAGGAGCTCGGCAGGTACGCCGCGCGGGGCGCCCGGCTCGACGCCGCGCGCGCAGCCGCCGGCGTGGGAACGCTAGAAGCCCTGGCGGAGGCCGACCCGCGGGCGTCGAAGGACGTCAAGGATCAGCTCCGTTTCCAGGCGGAGCGGATCGCGTTCGCCGAGTCCGAGAAGCGCCTCATCTGCGAGGGGCTCATGCCCGCGAGCAAACACAAGATCGGCGCCTACGACACCGCGATGCGCGCCGCGATGCTCGATTTTCAGCAGAAGAATGCGGTGATCGATCAGGCGGACATTCGGCGCGCGACCCTGGAGGCGCTGGCCCGGTCGCCGCTCGAAAACGACTTTCTGGCGCTGCGGAGGCTCCTCACCGAACGGGCGGTCCACGCCGGCGGCTTCATCGAGGATGGATCCGTGGGCGAATCGGCTTCGGATCCCAATACCCCGACCTATCTCGGCGCGGATGGAACGCGCCATCGGGTTGCGGATCTGGCGACGCAATCTCTCGAGGCGACCTTGGCGCGCCTCGGGATCGAGACGCCCGACGATGCGCTGGCATTCTTCCGTCGGCACCCGCGCGCCGACTTCAGCTCGCTCAAGGTCGCGGTGCGCCTGCCGCCCGCGCCTGAATACTACGGCGGCGCGATGGATCTCTCCGTCGAGATCGATCGCGGCGACGTTTGGTACGACTTTCCCTTCGACGCCGCAGGCGTGAGACAGCCGCAGCCGCGCGAGCGCTTTCCCACCTTCACGCTCCACGTGAAGTGGCGTGGCGAGCGCGTGCCGCTGGTGCGCTGGCGGACCACTGTCGGCGGCTGGCGCTCGGAGCTGGCCTCCGATGGGCAGGAGTATTACCGCTACAAAGGCTCGGACGTTGGCCCCCGCGTCTGGCGGCACATCGTGGCGGCGCCGGTGTGGATCCCGCCGACGTCGTCTCCGCTGGTGTCCATGGTGAAGGAGAAGCGTGAAGGAGGCGCCTACGTGCGCGTCACCAACTACGACGAAACGGGCCCGGGCTATCTGTCCGCCTACGGGCTGGCCGCCGCGATTCACGAGGAGATGCGCAGGGGGCCGAACGGGGCGACCTACTTCGACAACGGGATCCGCACGCACGGCTCGTTCGACTACACGTCGCTCCGCGGTCGCTTCTCGCACGGCTGCCATCGCCTCGAAAACCGGCTCGCGATGCGGCTCTTCAGCTTCGTCCTCGCGCACCGGCGCATGCGGGCGATCGGGTCCGTCCCCCTCGGTTTTCGGCGCGCGTTCTACTCGCAGGGCGACGTCTTCGAGATGAGGCTGCCGAGCCGCGGCTTCTACTACGAGCTCGATCCGCCGTTGCCGGTGGAGGTGCTCGAGGGGCGCATCAAGGGCCAGTTGACCAAACCAGTCGCGGGGTACGTCCCAAAGCCCGGCGTGAAATACGTCTCGGCCCGACCCCCCGCCGTCTCGGATTCACCCGAAGGCAAGGCCGGAGGAGACAGTCCGTGACCCGCCCGGGGATCACCGCCCGAGCGCTCTCCGCCGGGGCTGTGCTCGCCTGCTTCGCCTGGGGTGTCTCCGGCTGGGCGGGATTCGCGACTCTGGCCGGTTGCGGGTCGAGGCGGCGCGCGCCAGAGGCGACCCAAGCGGAGCCTCTGCGTGCCCAGCCGGAGGCCATCCCGGCCGCCCCTCTCGACCCCGCCGACGACGATCGGGAGCCTGCGGCGCCAGCCGTCGGGACGAGCGACCGCGTGACCATCAAGCTCGTCGTCGATGTGCGCTGGAAAGCGCACGTCTTTTGGGGACGAAAGGATCTCGGGGTGGCGCCGCTCGAAATTCAGCGTCCCCGCGGATCGGGCCCGCTCGATCTGCTGATCGTGGCCGATAACGCCCTTCCCCTGCACACCCGGGTCTTTACCGATCGGGATGGCTCGTTGGCCGTCCGCCTCTATGGCGATAGCGAGGCTTCCGAGCTGCTCGGCTATCCCAGGAGCTTTTCGCTTCCAAGTTCAGCCCGTTTCAACCACAATGCCGGAACTTTTCACCGGCCCCGCCGGTAAACCAGAGGAGATCGATCGAATGGGCAAGCCGCTGTCGAAGTCAGACCTTATTTCCAAGTTGGCCGAAGAGAACGACGGGAAGCTGACCCGGAAGGACGTCAAAGGCGTCCTCGAGTCGCTCGCCACCATCGGCTACAAGGAGCTGAAGAAGACCGGGATCTTCCTGGTTCCAGGCTTCGCCAAGTTCGTGGTGATCAAGAAGCCGGCGACCAAAGAACGTAAAGGGATCAACCCGTTCACGAAGGAGCCGACGGTCTTCAAGGCCAAGCCGGCCCGCAAGATTGTCCGGGCTCGCCCGGTCAAAGCCGCAAAAGACGCGGTTTGACGGGGTGGGTGGGCCCTCGTGGGCCCGCCCCAGCCCTGCCCCGTTTGAAGCGCCGCGGAAGCGGCGACGCTGAGCCTCCCAAGGGCTATGGCTAGGGTTGCCATTGGTGCGGCCCATGGCCCAAAGCTCGGCAATGCACCGAGCATGCCGCGCTCGCCGTGGCTGACCGGCGTAGCGCGGCGTAGCGCCTGGGCTCCGGAACGCGGCGCGATCGAGCCCCTCGCAGGGGAATAACGTACACTTAAGCGCTTTTTGTCCTACAGACGTTAGAAGCGATGCCGAATATGGTGGAAGTGAACGTCAATGGCTCGAGCGCGGCGCGCGCCGCCGCGGATCTGATCGTCGAGGCCCAGGGAGACTCCCAAGGCCAAGGGCTCGAGACGCTGGCCATCTCGAACCTGGCGTTTGTCGAAGATCTCTATTTTCAGTTTCTGCGAGATCGAGCCAACGTCGATCCGGCCTGGCGGCGTGTTTTCGAGCGCCTGGACGGCGCCGAGCAGAATGGCACGAACAAGGCGCCCTTAGTGCCCCCTGCGGCCTTTCCGCGCAGCATCTTTGGCGCCGCAGCGGGCGCGACTGGCAGCCCGATCCAGAGTCGGACGTCGGTGCGTTTGCTTTCGGAGCGCGTGCAACGGTTGGTGGAGGCGTATCGTGATCTCGGCCATCTGTTCGCAGACCTCGATCCGCTCGGGCTGGTCAAGCGGGGCGGCCCGCAGATTGCGCTCGAAGACTATGGCCTGGCCGCAGAGGATCTGGACCTGGTTTTCAGCAGCGAGAACGTGGCCGGACCCGACCGGACGACGCTGCGGGATCTGGTCGATCTGCTGCGCGAGACCTACTGCCGCAAGATCGGCGTCCAGCTGGCCCACCTGGACGATCTGGAGCTGCGGGCATGGCTGCAGGGCCGCATGGAGAGCACGCGCAATCGAGTCGCGCTGACCCGTCCCGATCGGATGCGGATCTTCCAGCAGGTGATCGGCGCGGAGGTGTTCGAGCAATTTCTCCAAAACAAGTTCCTGGGCTCGAAACGCTTCTCGCTCGAAGGCGCGGAGAGCCTGATTCCGCTCTTGGAGCGGTTGTTGGAGCGCGCGGCGCGCTCCAACGTCGGGGAGATCGTGATCGGCATGGCGCATCGCGGACGCCTCAATGTCCTGGCGAATGCGCTCAAGAAACCGGCCTCGCAGATCTTCGCCGAGTTCCAGGACAAGCTCGACAACGTCGATCCCACCGACACGAGTGGGGCGGGCGACGTCAAGTACCACCTCGGCTTTTCGATCGACCGGGTGTTCGGCGAGGGGACCGACGCGCACCCGGTGCACGTGTCGCTCGCGTTCAATCCGAGCCACCTCGAGTGGGTGAACACGGTCGTGCAGGGGCGCGTGCGCGCCAAGCAGGATCGGCTGGGGGACGCGGCTCGGACGCGCTGCCTGCCGATCCTGATCCACGGTGACGCGGCCTTTGCGGGGCAGGGGATCGTCGCCGAGGCCCTCAACATGTCGGAGCTCGACGGGTATCGGGTCGGCGGGACAGTCCATATCGTGGTCAACAATCAGGTCGGCTTCACCACGTCGCCCCAAAGCGGCAAGTCGACGACCTACGCGACGGACGTCGCGCGCATGCTCCAGATTCCGATCTTCCACGTCAACGGGGAAGATCCGGAAGCGATCTGTCAGGCGGTCGATCTGGCGGTCGACTTCCGGCAACGGTTCCACCGGGACACGCTGATTGAGCTCTGGTGCTACCGGAAGCTCGGCCACAACGAAGGGGACGAGCCGTCGTACACGCAGCCGGTCATGTACCGCGCGATTGCCAGCAAGCCGTCGATTCGGATGGCGTACCTCGCGTACGACGCGTCGAACCCGACTCCCGACGGCGCCACGCGTATCACGGTCGAAGAGACCGACGAGATCGCGGCGGGCAAGCGGCGCGATCTGGAGGCCGAGCTCGAGATCGCCACGCGCACCGACGCACCGCCGCGGCCGAGCACCTTCGCCGGCGCCTGGGCGCGCATCAAGGGCGGCGCGGACAGCGCGGTGCCGGAGGTGCCGACCGCGGTGCCGCTGTCGGCGATCAACGACGTGACGCGCGCGCTGGTGACGCTACCGGCGGACTTCAACGTCCACCCGAAGCTGCAGAAGTTGATCATCGAAGCGCGGGCGGCGATGGGCGCGGGCGACAAGGCGATCGACTGGGGGATGGGCGAGGCGCTCGCATTCGGGACCTTGCTCGCGCAAGGGACGCGGGTTCGCCTGTCGGGTCAGGATTCGCGCCGGGGGACGTTCAGCCACCGGCATGCGGTTCTGTGCGACTTCAACGACGGGCACGAGTACACGCCGCTTCTCCACCTCGGGCCCAAGCAGGGCGTGTTCGAGGTGCGCGACAGCCCGCTTTCGGAGGGTGGCGTTCTGGGTTTCGACTACGGCTACAGCCTGGACATGCCCGAGGGGCTCACCATCTGGGAGGCGCAGTTCGGTGACTTCGTCAACGCGGCACAGGTGATCATCGATCAGTTTCTGTGCTCCTCGGAAGCCAAGTGGCACCGGGTCAGTGGCCTCGTGCTGCTGTTGCCCCACGGCATGGAAGGGCAGGGGCCGGAGCACTCGAACGCGCGGCTCGACCGATTCCTCAACCTTTGTGTCAACGACAACATGCAGGTCTGCAATCTGACGACGCCGGCGCAGTACTTCCACGCGCTGCGCCGCCAAGTGCAGCGCCCATACCGCAAGCCGCTCATCATCATGTCGCCCAAGAGCCTGCTGCGGCACCCGGCGGCGACCTCTGCGCTGGCCACCTTCACGGACGCCGGATTTCAGCACGTCATCTCGGACCCGCAGGTCAAGGATCCGGCGCGCGTCAAGCGCGTCTTGCTCTGCACGGGGAAGATTTACTACGACCTCATCGCCGCGCGCGAGGCGCGGAGCTACGATGACGTCGCGATCGTGCGAATCGAGCAGCTCTATCCGCTTCACAGCGACGATCTTCTGAAGGCGCTGTCCATCTTTGTGCCGGGGACGCCGGTGGTCTGGGTGCAAGAGGAGCCGAAGAACATGGGCGCCTGGGCCTACATGAATCGCGAGTTGCCGTCGCTGCTCGCGGGATCGTTCCCGTGGTCCGCCGTCACCCGGCCGCTGTCGGCGAGCCCGGCGACCGGTTCGGCGAAACGGCACACCCGCGAGCAGACGCGTCTGGTGGCCGAAGCGTTCGGCAAAGGGGCCGCCTGATGTCGCTCTTGCTGCGGGTCCCGGCGCTCGGCGAGTCGGTGCGCGAAGCCACCCTCGGTGCCTGGAAGCGTGCTGAAGGCGACGAGGTCGCCGCCGACGAGCCGCTGGTCGAGGTGGAGAGCGAGAAGGCGACATTGGAGGTGCCGTCGCCGGGCGCGGGCGTGCTGCGCAAGATCCTGCGCAAGGCCGGCGAGACGGTCGAGGTGGGCGAGGCGATCGCGGAGATTGATCAAATCGCCGCTGGCGATGCGTCGGCCAAAGGGAGCATGCGTCAAGGGGGTGCCCGCGCGGACGGTAACGGTCGTCCCGCCGAGCCGTCCCCGGGTGAGCCTCTGCGGGCCGCGCCGTCGGCGCGACGTGCCCTCGCCGACAGCGGCCTTTTGGCCGAGGAAATCAAGGGGAGCGGTCGCGGTGGGCGGATCTCGAAACAGGACGTCGTCCGCACCCTCGGAGAGCGGGAGCGGATGCCAGGGCCGGCACCGGCGCCTGCGCCGGCGGCGATCGAGACGCCCTCGGCGATCCGTCCGGCGACCGACGGCGCGCGCGAGCGGGTGGTCCCGATGTCGCCGCTGCGCAAGACCGTCGCGCGCCGCCTGGTCGAGGCGCAACACACGGCCGCCATCCTGACCACTTTCAACGAGGTCGATATGACCAACGTGCTCGCGCTGCGGGAGCGCCATCAAGAGCGTTTCATCAAGCAGCATGGCATCAAGCTCGGTTTCATGTCCTTCTTCGTGAAAGCGGCGATCGAGGCGCTCAAGGCGTTTCCCGCCGTGAACGCCGAGGTACGCGGGGCCGACATCGTTTACAAAGATCACTACGACATCGGCGTCGCCGTCGGGGGCGGGAAGGGATTGGTGGTGCCGATCGTGCGCGACGCCGATCGCTTGTCGTTCGGCGAGATCGAAATGACGATCGCCGGCCTGGCGGCCCGCGCGCGCGAAACCAAGCTCACCCTCAAGGATCTCGAGGGGGGTACGTTCACCATCTCGAACGGCGGCGTCTACGGCTCCCTATTGTCGACGCCCATCTTGAACCCGCCGCAAAGCGGGATCCTGGGACTGCACGCGATTCAGAAGCGCCCGGTCGCCATCGCCGACGCGGTCGTCGTGCGGCCGATGATGTACGTCGCCCTGTCGTACGACCACCGCCTGGTTGACGGACGAGAGGCAGTGCAGTTTTTGATCCGGGTCAAGGAGTGCGTCGAAGACCCGGAGCGCGTCCTTTTGGAAGTGTGAGAAGGCTGGAACCGGCGGGCTGGTCGGAAAGCTCAATGAATGGCCTTGCCCCAGCGAGCCAGGATCCCGGCCGTCGCGTTGTCGCGGCGTGAGTAGATGGCGTAGCCGTCGTTGTCGAGGCGCCCGGCAGGCGACAGCTGCCAAAAGAGACCCAGCTGGCCACCCGAGAGCGCGAAGAGATGCCGCAGCCAGGCGTCGTAGCTCTCCGCGCGCTCGACATCGGGCGCGGCAAAGCCGCACTCGCCGAGGTAGGCGACCTTTCCAGTCACCATGCCGACGGCCTGATGGCGCTCGATCCAGATCTCAGCGTCGCGGGGGGTCGTGAAGCCGTAATTCCGGGGGTAGAAATGATACGAAACGAGATCGAGCGCGTCGACGCGGGCGAGCTTCGAGAAGCTGCAGCCCTCGTCGCCGCGCACGGCATAGTAATTGGTCAGCCCCGCGTACGGCGTCTCGTCGTCGTCGAAGCCGTCGCCGCCGTCCGCCACCAGCTGATTGGGCGCGATCTGTTTTAGAAATGTCGCCAGCTCGGCGATCGTATCAGGCAATCGCGTGGTTCCGGCGCAGCTCGCGCAGCGCAGCTCGTTGCCGATCTCCCAGGCCAAAATTGCCGGCTCGTCGCGGTAGGCCACGCCCGTGAAGGTGTTCACCCGGTTGACCAGCATGAGCGCGTAGTCCTTCCACCACTGCTTCATCTGCGGGTCGCTGTAGAAGTCGTCGCGATCGACGGGGCTACTGTAGAGCTTCGCTGCCCACGCCGCGTAGGCGGGCAGGCCACCGTACTCGGCCCAGTTGTTGACCAGGGGAACGATAAGGCGGATGCCGCGGCGCTTGGCTTCCCAGACCGCCTGGTCGAGCCCCCGCAGCCCTTCTTCGCGAAATCCTTCCTCCGGGCTGCGGCGGATCGACGATGCGTCCATCGAGTCGTTGAACCCCCAGATCCGTGCGACCGGCAACGACAGGCAGACCAGATCGTCGAGAACTTCCCGCACCGCCTTCAGCGACTGCGGATCCTGATCCTGCTGCGCGTACGTCAGGAGCTGCTGGAGGTAGTAGAGGTTCGTGCCCGTCGAACGGAAAGGGATCGTTCCATCCAGCAGCAACGCGCCGTCGGCGCGGCCCACGAATCCCGAGATGGGAGGCAGCGGCGGGCAGCCGGTGTCGATGATCTCGTCCGCGCCCAGCTCGTTTTCCGTGGGCGCCGCGGTCTGCTCGGCGCTTCCACAAGCGCCCACCCACAGCGCCAGAGCGAGCGCGCGCCAGATTTTTCCCGCCCGCCGCCCGCAGGTCGGGGCGGCGGTCAGAGCAGCGTCCCCCGGAGGATGGTCGCGGCGACCGTGAAATAGATGACCAGGCCGCTCACATCGACCAAGGTGGCCACGAACGGAGCCGATGCGCTCGCGGGATCGAAGCCGAATCGGCGCAAGATGAACGGGAGCATCGAGCCGGCCAGCGTCCCCCAAAGGACGACTCCGACCAGGCTGCAGGCGACGGTCGACGCCACGCTGAGATACTGAGGCCCATAGGTATGAAAAAGCCCTTCCCAGGTCACGATCCGGAGAAATCCGATCGCGGCCAGCACGATACCGAGGCCGAGACCGGCGACAAATTCGCGGCGTACGACCACCCACCAGTCGCGTAGCCGCACCTCGCCCAGCGCCATGGCGCGGATGACCAGGGTGGTCGCCTGTGAGCCCGAGTTGCCGCCACTCGAAATGATGAGCGGGATGAACAGCGCGAGCACGACCGCCCGCGCGATCTCTTTCTCGAAGAAACCCATCGCGCTGGCGGTCAACATCTCGCCGAGGAACAGCACGCACAGCCAGCCGACTCGTTTGCGGATCATTCGCCGCATGTCGATCTGCAGATACGGCGCATCGAGGGCCTCGACGCCGCCGACCTTCTGCATATCTTCCGTGGCCTCCTCACGGACGACGTCAACCACGTCGTCGACGGTCACGATGCCCTTCATGTGGCCTTCGACATCTACGACCGGCAGCGCGACCAGGTGGCTCTGCGAGAACTTGTTGCTAACCATCTCCTGGTCCATCTGATCGGGGATGGTGGTCACCTGCCGCTTCATGATCTCCGCGACGCGGGTGCGGACGGTGGCCGTGAAGAGCTCGCGGAACGAGACCACGCCCAGCAGGCGCTGCTCGCTGTCGAGCACATAGCCGTAGTAGATGGTCCGGGGCTGCTCGCGCATCTGCTTGCGCACGTAGCTTATCGCCTCGTCGACGGTCATCTCCGGCCGCAGCCGGATGTAGCGCGGGTTCATCAGCCCGCCCGCTTTGTCCTCCGAGTAGGCGAGCAGCGCGGTCACCTCACGGCGGGTCGGTTCGTCGAGCAGCGCCAGGAGCACGTCGCGCTTCTCGGTCTGCGCGGCCTGAATCAGATCCGCCGCGTCGTCGGGGGGCAGAAGGCGCACCCAGGAGCGCTGTTCACGCGACGGCATGCCCAGCACCACGTCCGCCTGGTCGCGCGCCGCGATCGAGAAGAAGAAATCCTCCGCGGCGTCGCGTGGCAAAAGGAGAAATGCCTGGATCCGATCGCCTGGCATGAGCAGAGGCCAGACGTCACGGATCTCCGCCAGCGAAAGCGGCTCGCGTTCGGGAGTCGGAGGAGGGGGGCCGGCTTCCATGGCGATCTCGACTGAGGCTCAGCGCGCTCCGGGCTCGGGGCGGTACTCGCAGGCTTCGTAGAACTGGCGGCCGAACGCCGTCACGTAAAGCGCCTTACGCTGGAGGTCGGCCACGATGACGTCGTCGCCACCGTGGTCGTCCTTCTGTGCGCTGGCCAGCGGGGGTGGTTGCCGCGCCTCGACGCGGGCGATCGCCGCTTTGACCTCCGCGCTCTCTTCGAGCACGTGGAACATCCGCGTGTCGTCGGCGATCCGGACCGGGCGCAGCTCGGTGAGCCCCAGGCGGCAGAGGTTGTCGACATAGAGCGGCACCCGGGCGACGTGCTCGCACCCGGCGCCCTCGCCGAGGCGGCTGAAATGTCGCAGCTCTGTCGATAGCGGACCGCCGAACTTGTACCGCGCGCCGACGGTGAGGAGCGGATACGGACCATCGTGCTGGAACAGGCTGATGAGGCGAACCTCATCGGCCGTGAGCTCGCGCAGGATGGACAGGAACGCGGGATGAACCCGGGCGGCCGTGTTCGCGTCCATCGCCGCCGCGAGAAGATTCAGATACCGCTCGCGCAGGGTGGCGCCGTTGCGCACGCTGCCCGCCAACGCCCGCGCCGCGAAGCCGAGCGCGGGCGCGCGCCGCCGCGCTCCCGGAACCGCCGTCATCCGCTCCCCAAGGTCCCGCAGGCTGACCGGCACGCGCGCGGCCATCTCCGGCAAGTGACGTAAATTGCCCGCGGCGAGCATCGCCATCGCGCCCAGGCCGCCCCCGAAGTTACCGCCGAGGCCGATCTCGCGTCCGGGGCGCAGCATCAAATCGCGGATCGCGCGGGTTGCGTTCCGCACCGCCTGCCGCTCCTTTCCAAAGATCATGGCGGGGAGGTTACCCGATCTCGTTCGAACGGGGGACCCTCAAAGGGTCCCGCGCGGTGGACTCGACGACGCTCGCGGTGGCCGAGGCGCTGCTCCGGGCCGGCCCCGCCGGCGGTGACGGGTACGGACGACGGTCGCGCTGCGGCAGGGGTTGGGGCGGACGGGCGACGGTCGACGCGCGGTGAGGCGGCGGCGCTTCGGCTGGAGCGGGCACGGTTCACGGTGACCGGCTTCGGTGGCGCCGCGGTTGGCCGCCATAAGCGCGGCAGGCACACGACGTATCACCCTGACCATCGTCCGTCCGCGATCAGAACCAGATGCCGAGGATTAGCTCCGGAATGCCCCAGCCGATGATCTTGTTCCTGGCGAATCCGTTCGGATCCAGATCGCTCGCCGCAACAAACGAGACCCCGGCGTCGAGAGAGATACCGGCGAACTCGTGCTGTAACCAGCGGAGCCCAATGCGGGGACCGACCGCGGGTACGTATTGATGAAGCCCAGGCTGTCCGTAGTACTGAAGCGCCAATCCGAAGCGAGCGGTCAACCCTCGCCACGACCCAGGCATCAAAGAGACGCTCAAACCGCCCTCGTACGCGCCTCCGCAGGCAGTGTCACAGGCGACCACGGGAAGGATCTGGGCTTCGGCCCCCAGCGCCCATATTCCTCTCTCGGCGTTCAATCCGAAGCCGAGACCGCCGATGACGTCCTTGGTCGCCATGACGGGGAGCTGGGCCTCACCGTGGAGGGTCCACCACGTCCCGGAATCTACCGACGGCGCTGCGTGGGCGACTGCCCCCGACAGCGCCGCAGCGAGAAGCGCGGTTGCCTGTGGGCGACCGAATCTGGATCTCACCCGACGCATCGCTGGTGCCGAACGCGCGGCTTAGGGAGCTCGCGCGCACCTGAACCCGATACCGAAGTAGCGGTCCGTCGGGGAGTCGAAGTCGCGGTGCGAGGAGACGAGATACGAGTCCGCGATAGCCCCGAAATAGCTGCCTCTGAACACCCGCTCGGAGGCCTCCGTCAAGTTGGCGCAGTCGAGACATGGGTCCAGGTAGCTGACCGCCCACCAGTCGAGATTCCACTGGTTCATGTTGCCGACCAGATCGAGCTGACCCCATAGACCCTGGCCCAAGGTCGCGGCCCCCACAGGCGCGATGTTGGATGTATCGCTACAACTCTGGCCGCCATCCGGATCCGGATATTGGCAGTTGTAAATCGCATAGGTATTATCCGTCCCCGGCGCCTCGTTCCCCCACGGGTACTCGCGCTGCTGGCTCCCGCCCGCCGCGGCGTACTCCCACTCGGCCTCGCTCGGCAAGAAGCCGCCGTCCCAGATGCAGAACGCGTACGCTTCGTACCAGTTCACACAACTGATTGGCAGCGACTCGTTACGGCCTGACGTGTCCGTCCACTCGTCGTAACCACAAGATGTCAGGTTGGCAACCGTCGGTTCGATGTTGGCGTTGTCGCTGACGACCCACCCCGTCTCGTAGGTGCCACCGGCGACGCCGTTCTCCAGCCCTCTGCCACCGTTGAGGTACGCGTGTTTGCCAGAGCCCACCGGCGGCGTATAGCCCGGTTCACCGTTCCACGCTGCCACGAACTGCCGGAACCGGCCCACCGTCACGTCATATTTGTCGAGGCGAAAGCTGGAAATAGTCGCTGGATCGGCCAAGCCAGTCGTTGCCGCGCCGTCACTCGTGTACGTTCGGGCATACGTTCCCCCCATCACCGACGGGCTCGTGCAGCAACTTTCGGCGGAGGCGCCGCAGTTAGATTGGCCAGGCCCACCCGTTCGACAGCTCGGAGGCACGCCGGCGTCGAGCGAAGCGTCTTTCTCGCCCCTCGCATCTTGGCCGGCATCGACAGAGGCGGCTTGAACGGACGCGCTCCCGCATCCGGGCCCGCAGATTCCGATCGTCAACAAGAGCCATGCGTATCCACACCACGACCTCTCGCTCGGATGACCGAGCCTCCAGCTCAAAACGGAGGGGCGAAGCATCGTGAGCCGTCCGAAGAAGCCTACCATGCCCTGGCCCAATAGACGGCTCTCGCAGGAAGATCGTGGCATCCTTTCCCGCAAGCGTCCTCGGAACAACCGAGGTCGTTGGCCCCTCACTCGCACGCACCCATGACAAAGCTGCTTTTGACCTTGGCCACTCTCCTCTCCGGAACCGTGCTCGCCGCCGAACCTCCGCGCCAGACTATCAATTTCAACCGCGCGTGGAAATTTCTGCTCGGCGATCATCCCGGAGCGAAGGCGGCCGGCTACGATGACCGCGCCTGGAACGACATCGGACTGCCGCACTCTTTCAGCATTCCCTATTTCGCGTCGCCACACGTTTACGTCGGCTACGGCTGGTATCGGAAACACTTCAATGTACCGGCGCCCTGGGCCGGCAAACGGTTGTTCCTCGAGTTTGAAGGCGCGTTTCAGGACGCCGAGATATTTGTGAACGGGCGGCGCCTCGGTGAGCACAAAGGCGGATACACGGGATTTTCTCTGGACATCACTGGCGCGGTGAAGACCGGCGGCAACGTGGTGGCCGTGCGTCTCAACAACCGATGGAATCCACGGCTCGCCCCGCGCGCCGGCGAACACGTCTTTAGCGGCGGCATCTATCGCGACGTCCGACTGGTCGTGACCGAGCCGCTTCACGTCGCCTGGTATGGCACGTTCGTCACCACGCCGCGGGTGTCCGGGGAGGCCGGCACGGTGAACGTGAAAACGGAAATCCGTAACGACAGCGCCACGGCCAAAGCGTGTGTGCTGAAGACGCTGCTTCTCGATCCCGATGGCAAGACGGTCGCGAGCCTGTCCTCCACGCAATCGGTTCCCGCCGGATCGGCCGTGACGTTCGAGCAAACGACGGACCCCATCCCGAGGCCAAGGCTGTGGCATCCCGACCATCCGTTCCTCTATAAGGCCGTGAGCGAGGTGCACGACGGCGAGAAAATGAGTGATCGCTTCGAAACGTCCTTTGGTTTCCGCTGGTTCAAGTGGACGGCCGACCAGGGATTTTTCCTAAACGGCGAGCACCACTATTTCAAGGGCGCGAATGCCCACCAGGATCACGCGGGCTGGGGCGACGCGGTGGCGGACGGCGGTTTTTATCGCGACCTGAAAATGGTGAAGGACGCGGGCTTCGATTTCATCCGTGGCTCGCATTATCCGCACGCCCCGGCGTTCGCGGAAGCGTGCGACCGGCTGGGCGTCTTGTTCTGGTCGGAAAATAATTTCTGGGGCACGGCCGGCTTCAAGAGCCCCTGGGGCAGCGGCGCCTATCCGCCCGCTCCGACGGATCAGGCGGGTTTTGAACAGAGTGTGAAGGATAGCCTGCGCGACATGATCCGCATCAATCGAAACCACCCCAGCATCATCGCGTGGAGCATGGACAACGAAGTGTTCTTCACGGCAAAAGCCACACTGCCCAAGGTCAAGACGTTCCTCGAGAAGTTGGTGACGTATTCGCATGAGCTGGATCCGACCCGGCCGGCCGCCATCGGCGGCTGCCAGCGCGGCGGGCTGGACAAGCTCGGCGACGTCGCCGGCTACAACGGCGACGGCGCGCGGCTATTCATCAATCCCGGCCTTCCCAATCTTGTGACCGAATACGGCTCGACGATGGGCGACCGGCCAGGCGAATACGCGCCCGGCTGGGGCGACCTCGTCGAAGGCTCAGGCGACGAATCGCAGCCATTCGCCTGGCGCCATCCATGGCGCAGCGGCGAAGTGCTCTGGTGCGCCTTCGATCACGGCAGCATCGCGGGGCGACGGTTCGGTGCGATGGGAATGATCGACTACTTTCGTCTGCCGAAGCGCCAGTGGTATTGGTATCGCAACGAATACCGGCACATTCCGCCGCCAGCCTGGCCGGTGTCCGGCGCGCCCGCCGCGCTCAAGCTGAGTGCGGACAAGACCACTGTCGGCTCCGTGGATGGCACGGACGATGCGCAACTCATCGTCACCGTAGTGGACAAGGACGGCAAGGCCTTGAACGCTTCGCCACGGGTGACGCTGGCGATTGCCTACGGCCCGGGTGAATTTCCGACCGGCCCCAGCATCACATTCGCTCCGGACTCCGACATCACCATCCGCGACGGCGAGGCGGCGATGGAATTCCGTTCGTATTATGCCGGCCAAACGGCGATCCGCGCCACGTCGCCCGGACTCAAAGACGCGACGATCACCGTCACGTCCCTGGGCGATCCGCCATTCATCCCCGGAGTCACGCCGCCCGTGAAGCCTCGTCCCTACGCCGGTTTCGAGGGTCAGGCCGTGCCCGGCGGAAGGCCCGAGACGCATTCGGTGTTTGGTCTAGAGAATCCGACCCAGGCCAGCAGCGAAACCGCTGGTCACGACGCCGGCCTCGGGAACGACGGCAATCCCGCGACCTTCTGGCAGGCGCAGGACGCCTCGATAAACGCCTGGTGGCAGGCCGACCTGGAGCGCATCGTGGTCGTGTCTCAAACCCGGCTGGTCTTCCCGTCCGAGGCCAACTACCGTTACCGGATTGAGCTGTCGAGCGACCAGGTCCACTGGATTCCGGGGGTGGACCAAACCCGCAACCGCGCCGCCTACAAGTCGCGCACGGACGCGGTTCGGCCGGCGGTCACAGGGCGATTTGTTCGTGTGACGTTCACCGGATTGCCAGCCGGAAAGCCCGCCGCGCTGGCCGAAATGGAAATTGTTGGGCGGGCGGTTGCGCCATGAGGCTGGGGACACTCAGATGCGCGCCCGGCGCAGCCTGAGCGCGTTTCCGATAACCGAGACCGAGCTGCACGACATGGCGCCGGCCGCGATCATCGGTGAGAGCAGAAGCCCGAAATGTGGGTAGAGGACGCCAGCGGCGATCGGAATGCCGAGGGCGTTATACATGAACGCGAAGAAGAGGTTCTGCTTGATGTTCGCCATCGTGGCGCGGGAGAGGGCGCGCGCCCGCACGATGCCGCGCAGGTCGCCTTTCACCAGCGTCACCCCGGCGCTCTCCATCGCGACGTCGGTTCCTGTCCCCATGGCGATGCCGACCTGGGCCTGCGCGAGGGCGGGCGCGTCGTTGATGCCGTCGCCCGCCATCGCCACGAACCGACCGAGGTCCTGGAGGCGCTTGACCTCTCTCGCCTTGCCATCTGGAAGGACCTCGGCGATCACCTCGTCGAGCCCGAGCTTGCTCGCCACCGACTCGGCCGTTACGCGGCTGTCGCCGGTCATCATCACGATCTTCAACCCTTCCGCCTGAAGCTGACGGACGGCCTCTGGCGTCGAGGCCTTGATCGGATCTGAAACCCCCAGCAGACCGGCCAGGCGTTCGCTCGCCGCGACGAACACGACCGTTTCCCCTTCGCCCCTCAACCCGCGCGCGCGGGTCTCCAACTCGGGATCGACGTCCACCTTCAGGTCCGCCATCAGAGCGCGGTTGCCGAGCGCCACAGCTTTGCCTCCCACGGTGCCGCTGACACCTTTCCCGGTAAGTGACCGGAAATCGCCGGCCGTCTCGGGTGCAATGCCGCGCTCGCTGGCACCCCGGACGATCGCCGCTGCGAGCGGGTGCTCGCTCCCCTGTTCGAGAGAGGCGGCGAGCCGCAGAAGCTCCGACTCGCTGATGCTGCTTGCGGCGATAACGGACGTCAGGTGCGGCTTCCCCTCGGTGAGCGTTCCCGTCTTGTCGACCACGATGGTGTCCACCTTGCGCAGCACCTCGATAGCTTCCGCGTTCTTGAACAACACACCCGCGGTGGCGCCCTTGCCGGTCGCGACCATGATCGAGATCGGCGTTGCCAGCCCGAGCGCGCACGGACAGGCGATGATGAGGACCGCCACCGCGCTCACGAGGGCGTGGGCGAGCTTCGGCTCGGGCCCGAACACCGTCCACACCCCGAACGTCACGACCGAGATGGCGATGACCGCCGGCACGAAATACCCCGCCACCATGTCCGCGAGCTTCTGGATGGGCGCCCGGCTGCGCTGGGCCTCCGAGACCATCTTCACGATCTGAGCGAGCAGCGTCTCCGAGCCGACGCGCTCCGCGCGCATCACGAACCCACCGGTTCCGTTCACGGTCGCGCCGGTGACGCGGTCGCCCGGGTTCTTCTCGACGGGAATCGGCTCGCCGCTCACCATCGCCTCGTCGAGAGCGCTCTTGCCTTCCAGCACGACCCCGTCCACCGGGACCTTCTCGCCCGGACGGACGCGCAGGCGATCGCCCGGCTTCACGGCGTCGAGCGCCACGTCCTCGTCGGCTCCGTCGTCGCGGACCCGTCGGGCGGTCTTTGGCGCCAGGCCCAGGAGCAACCGAATGGCGGCGCCCGTTCGTCCGCGCGCGCGCAGCTCCAGCACCTGTCCAAGCAGAACGAGGGTGACGATTGCAGCCGCAGCCTCGAAGTACACGCCGACGGTTCCCTCGGGGCCGCGAAACGCAGCCGGAAACAGCTCGGGCGCCAGCGCGGCTACGAGGCTGTAGACGTAGGCGACCGCCACGCCGAGCCCGATGAGCGTGAACATGTTCGGGCTGCGATTGCGGACCGAGGCCCAGGCGCGCGTGAAGAACGGCCATCCGCCCCACAGGACGACGGGTGTCCCCAGGACGAGCCCAACCCAGGTTCGAAGGCGAGGTGAAAAGAGGCCCTCCGTCCCGGGGATCATCTCGGACATGGCCAGTAACACCAGCGGCGCGGTCAGCACGACGCCAACCCAGAACCGGCGGGTCATGTCGACGAGCTCGGGGTTCACTTCCTCCACCGCGGTGGTGGTTCGCGGCTCCAGCGCCATGCCGCAGATCGGGCACGATCCGGGAGCATCGCGCACGATCTGCGGGTGCATCGGGCACGTCCACTCCCGCGCCGCGGACGGAGCCGGCGACGGCGGGCTCGGCTGCGCCGGTGCGCTAGGGTCCGCCGGCACGAATCGGGTCGGATCCGCTTTGAACCGTTCCAGGCAACGGATGCCGCAGAAGTAGTAGATACGCCCCTCGTGCTGCTGCTGGCCGGCGGCCCGGGCGGGATCGATCATCATGCCACAGACGGGATCCTTCACCGTCGGTGACGTCCCTCCTGGCTCATTTGAATGACCCGCCTTGTTCTCTCCGTATTCGTGCATGGATCGCAGGAGTCAGCGTTCCCAGGGGGGGCTTGGGGGTGGCGTTCCCGGTTTGGCCGCGGCGGCAACGAAGACGACGGTTTTCATCTGGCGCGCGCGCAGCTCGGCGAGCACGTGCGGCAGAACGATCACTGTTTGTTCGTGGATGTCGTGAAAGAGGATGATCCCATGCTTGGACCGGTCGAGCTCGGAGAGGACGTTCAAGAACAGCTTGTGGGGATCTCGAATCTTCCAGTCCTGCGAGTCCATGTTCCAGAAGATGGTGGTGTTCCCGTGCCTCTGCACGAAGCTCTGCTCGAGCGGAGTCTTCGCCCCGTACGGGAAACGGAAGAAGGGCAGCTCGCCCGGCTTGAGGCCGAGCGCCGCCGAGACGCTTGCGTCGCCCGACTCCATTTCCACCTCGGCGTGCGGCTCGGCAAGTCGCGACATGTTGGGATGGCTGAACGTGTGCGAGCCGATGGTGTGCCCGGCCGCGAGCACGCGCCGCGCGATCTCCGGGTGAGCGGTCGCGTTTCGGCCGATCTGGAAGAACGTGGCCTTGATCCCCGCGTCCGCCAGGATCTGCAGGACGCGCGGCGTGCGGGTGGCGTGCGGTCCGTCGTCGAAGGTGAGCGCGATCTCTCCCGCCGGCAGATCTCCGTCGCGCAGGATCTGGTCCTTGCTGGTGTCGATGGTGACGGCGATGCTGGGCAGTGTTCCGAATCCGCCGAGCGGGTGCGTGATCGCGAGTCGCCGGTCCGCGTCCTTCCAGTAGGCCTCGGTTCGGAGTAGCAACGCCGTCGCGCAGGGGAGATGCCTCGTGTGCGCGGGCTTGCGGATCTCGTCTTCGAACAGCTCCAGCTCGTCGTCCGGGAGCAGGGTGAGCTCCTGACACAGCTCGGCCCAGGCCTGATCGCTCTCGAGCAGGTGAACGCGCTCGACGATCTGAGACGGCTGAAATGGAGATTGATGATACTCGTCGAGCGTCGGGCGGACCGAAAGCTCCTGCTTGGCGCGGCGCACCTGCTGCCGGATTGTCCCCAGCTCGGGAAGAGGACCCGCGGCCAGCAAGGCACCGCCGACCGCCAACGGAATGAGCTCGGGGAACATTGCCGCTAATCGTAAGGGAAAACCGCGGCCCGCGCCCTTGACGTCGTCGGCGCCGCACGGCTGCCGGCGTTACTTCACTTCACGCCCGAGATGCAGCAACGGTCCGGCACCGGTTCGGGCGCTGGGTTCTTGAGCCAGCAGCGCGCCGCAGGCGCCTGGATCCCCGGGTGAACGTAGGTAAAGGCCACGCACTGGGGCTCGCGGTAGCAGGCTTCGCGGCACATCTCCGGGCTCGGAGCCGGAAGATCGAAGTGCCGGAAGTCGAAACCCGGCCGGTTGATCCCGCGCTCGAGCGCCCGGTACCCTACTGGTGGGGGTGGAGGTGGAGGCGGAGGCCCGCCGGCGTACTTCACGCCCGAGACGCAGCAGCCCTCGGGATTCGGGGGGGGCACGTTGTTCTTGAGCCAGCAGCGTGCGTTCGGGCCCTGGACGCCAGGGTTCACGTAGGTGAACGCCACGCAAGCAGGCTCGCTCATGCAGGCGTTGCGGCACAGCTCCGGTTGCGGTGCCCCGAGATCGAAGCTGCGGTAATCCGAGCCGCGCCGATTGACGTTCCATTCGAGCCCCTGTCCCTGCGCGGGCACGACCACCACGGGCGCAGGCTCGGGCGCGACCGGGACCGTGACACCGACCCCCAGGGGTATGGGGAAACAGCTGAATGCGGGAAACGCGAGCGCGACGGTCACTGCGATTGGCCTGAAGGTCGAACGCATCAATCTCCTCCCTCGACCATCCGGAGCGGACGGCGCGGCCATTATTGCCTCAGGCCGGGTCCGGCGCCAGTGAGGCGCATCATTCAAAAGAGCGGGTCAAGGCCGCGCGACGACGGTGCGATATTGAGCGAGCGCCATCAGCGGGAAGTAGTGCCGATAGTAGTGGTAGTTGAGATAGAAGACCCGCGGAAAGCCGGTTCCCGTCCAGAGCGCCTGCTCCCAGGTTCCCGCGCGCTGCCGGTCGATGAGGTGCCCCACTCCGCGACGGACGGCCGGGCTGGCGACTTCGCCGGCGGCGATGAGGCCCATGAGCGCCCAGGCGGTCTGACTCGGCGTCGAGTCGCCGACCCCTTTCGCACCTAGGTCATCGTAGCTGGCGATGCTTTCGCCCCAGCCACCGTCGCTGTTCTGTCGCGCCGCCAGCCAGCGCGCGGCCCGGCGGACATAAGGCGCCTGCATCTCCTCGCCGATGCAGCGAAGGCCGCGCAGCACCTGCCAGGTTCCGTAAAGGTAGTTGACGCCCCAGCGGCCGGTCCAGCACCCCTCCGTGGTCTGATTTCGACGGAGAAATCCAATCGCGCGCTCCACGGCGGGGTGCGAGCGCCCATAGGCCGGGAAGTGGCTCAGGCACTCCAGCACCCGGGCCGTGATGTCGGCCGTGCTGGGATCGATCATCGCGTTGTGGTCGGCGAACGGGACCTCGGTCAGCCATCGCTGATCGTTGTCGCGATCGAAGCTGGCCCAGCCACCGTCGCGGTTCTGCATTCCCATCATCCAGGCGATCCCGCGCCCGATTGCATCCGCCCGACGCGCGTCGGTGGCGGCAGCCGAGCCCTGCGCCAGTACCATGAGCGCCATGCAGGTGTCGTCGACATCCGGGTAAAACTCGTTTCGGTGCTCGAAGAACCAGCCGCCGGGGGGGGCGGGATTTCGGGCCGACCAGTCGCCCGATCGCCGCGTCTGTTTGGCGAGCAGCCACGTGGTCGCGCGTTCCAAGGACGACGCCTCCGGGGAGACGCCCGCCTGGAGCAATGCGGTGCTCGCGAGCACCGTATCCCAGACGGGGGATAGGCAAGGCTGCACGCGGATAGCGCCGCTCGCGTCGCGCAGCAGGAGGCCGTCGAGGTGGGCGAGATTTTGTGCCAGGAGCGGATCCTGCTCGCGGTAGCCGAGACACTTGAGGGCGAGCACGGAGTTGACCATCGCGGGCAGAATGGCGGACAGACCGTCTGAGTCTTCGAGGCGCTCGATCATCCATGCCGCGGCGCGCCTCACGGCGAGCGCACGCAAGGCGGCCGCGCCGGGGATTCGTTCCCAGCCCTTGAGCAGCCGGTCGACGCCGACGAAGAATTGTTTCCAGGCGTCGTTTGCCGCGGGCGCCGGAACGCGCCGGTCGGTCCCGAACGCGCCAAAGAGCTCACCTACGCCGCACGAAGCCGGCAGGGGCACGATCGGTTTTTTCGCCCACAAGATCGAGAGCGGGATGAAGATCGTGCGGGACCAGCTCGAGAAGTCGTAGATTGAAAACGGCGAGCGGCGCGGCAGAAACAGCAGCTCGGGCGGGATCGCGGGCACGGCGGTCCAGGGAAGCTGTCCGAAGAAGGCGAGGTGGTACTTGGTGTACGAGTTAGCCCGCTCGATCCCACCCCGCGCGCAGATCACCTCGCGCGAGCGCCGCATGTGCGGCGCGTCGGCGGCGTCGCCACACACTTTCAGCGCGAAATAGCTGAGACACGAGACCGACAGATCGGGCGGGCCGCCCGGGTACTGGCTCCATCCCCCTCCGGGTAACGTCTCGTCGCGAACGACCCGCGCCAGATCGCGGGCCTTCTGGCTGTCTCGCCGTCCGAAGAACGCTTCGAGGAGGATGAGGTAGCTTTCGAGGGTGGTGTCGCCCTCGAGCTCGCCGCACCAGTACCCGGCCGGTTCCTGTCTCTCCAAGAGCCAGTCGCGGGCCGCCGTGATACACGCGTCGACTCGCGCGCGGGCGGGCGCGGGAGCCAGCAGCAGGGTGTCCGTTTGCGCCTCGGACGGGCCGGCGTGCGCCATTTGATGAATGCGCAGTCTCAGTGTGTCTAGGTCGGCCCGCGTGGTAAAGACGAGGGTTCGAACGGAGGAGACATGCGCTTTCCATTCCATATCACGACCGACATGGTGGGCTACCAGATCAAGCAGGCGATCCGCGGCCAGGCTCGTTACCCGTTCGTCCTGATGCTGGAGCCGCTTTACACCTGTAACCTGGCTTGCATCGGCTGTTCGACCGAGCGGCACACCGGGAAGCTCGGCGATCGTTTACCGGTCGAAACCTGCCTGCGCGCGGTCGACGACTGCGGCGCGCCCACCGTCTCGATCTGCGGCGGCGAGCCGACGCTCTATCCCGAGATCAAGGAATTGGTGGACGGCATCATCGCGCGCAAGCGCCACATCTACCTGTGCACGAACGGCCTGGTCCTGGACACCAAAGTGTTCGATCGCGTCCCGCCGCACAAGCGGCTGACCATCAACGTCCACCTCGACGGCATGCGCGAGACCCACGATCACGTTTGCGCGCGCGCCGGCGTGTTCGACACCGCCATCCAAATGATCCGGCAGGCCAAGCGGCTCGGCTACCACGTCACCACCAACACCACGGTCTTCAAGGAGACCTCGGTCGAGGAGATCGAGGAGCT
>CAAGKR010077662.1_pt1 | contig 32000 bp, 25 predicted proteins | sample 2556971 | NCBI WGS metagenome assembly CAAGKR01 (sample SAMEA5207829, study PRJEB30636) | soil metagenome | biome: forest; feature: boreal; material: soil | place: USA | collected 2011-09 | depth 1 m | reverse complement strand
CTGGTGTCCGGTCACAAGGGCGACGGGTACGGTGTTGCGCTTTGATCTCTCGTGAAGTCCTTACGCAACCACCCGTGGTCGTCGCCGATCGTGTGCCTGTCTGGGAGCCGTTCTGAGCCGCCGTCGACATCTCAGCCTGGGAGAGCAAGACGCTCAGCCAGCGGGGACAGGGGAGCCGAACAGGCCGGTGCTGTCTGCTTCCCTCTCGATGGTCGATGACGACGAGATCCCCGACGTCGAGGGGAGGGCATCACCGGTGTCGGTCCCGGACCTGACGGTCGTCTTGCCGTGTCTGAACGAGGCCGAGACCCTCGGAGTGTGCATCGCCAAGGCCCGACGGGCGTTTGCTGAGCTGGGGGTCGTCGGTGAGGTGATCGTTGCCGACAACGGGAGCACGGATGACTCGCAGGATATTGCCCGCCGCAACGGGGCCCGTGTCATCGAGGTCCAAGTCGAGGGGTACGGGTCTGCGCTGATGGGCGGCATTCGAGCTGCCCGCTCTGAGCTCGTGATCATGGCCGATGCCGACGATAGTTACGACCTCGCCGGCCTGGAACCGTTCGTGACTGCCTTGCGCGAGGGAGCGGACCTCGTCATGGGTAATCGCTTCGAGGGTGGCATTGAGCCCGGTGCGATGCCGGGGCTGCACCGCTACGTCGGAAACCCGGTGCTGAGCTTCATAGGCCGGCTGTTCTTTCACAGCAAGAGCCGGGATTTTCATTGCGGTATGCGCGCTTTTCGGCGAGACGCGGTCCTCGAGCTCGGTTTGCGTACGACTGGAATGGAGTTCGCGAGCGAAATGGTGGTGAAGGCGACTCTTCAGAAGTTGCGAATTGCTGAGGTACCGACCACACTCCGACCCGCTGGTCGAACCCGACGGCCCCACCTTCGAACCTGGCGCGACGGCTGGCGGCACCTTCGCTTCCTGCTGCTCTACAGCCCGCGGTGGCTCTTCCTCTACCCCGGGACCGCGTTGCTCGTGGCGGGACTGAGTTTCGGCACCGCGCTTCTCTTCGGACCGATCAAGATCGGCGGTGTCGCCCTCGACGTCAATTCGCTGATCTACGCGATGGTCGCCGTGCTGATTGGCGTGCAAGCGATCCTGTTTGCTGTCTTCGCGCGGGCATTCGCGATGAACGCAGGTCTCTTGCCGCCGTCACCCGGGATCAATCGCGCGTTTCAGATCATCACTCTCGAGCGAGGTCTGGTGGTGGGATCGGTGGTCCTGCTCGTCGGCATCGGCTTCACCGTCTACGGCATCGTGAATTGGGGGTCTCAAGGGTTCGGGGCTCTTCACACGCGTGACGCAATCCGGATCGTCGTACCGGCCGCGACTTCGTTGGTGCTCGGGTTCGAGTTGATCCTGTCGAGCTTCTTTCTCAGCATCTTGGGGTTGGCTCGGCAGTGAGCCTCGCGAGTTCTGAGGCCCCCCGGCTGGGTGCCGTCGTTCTAGCCTATGGATCAGAGCCATGGCTCGAGAAGTGCGTTCACGCGCTCCTCGCGTCGCAACATGTAAGTGTCGAAGTCATTCTCGTCGACAATGGCTGTACCGACGGGGCTGTCGACCGGCTGCGCGGCGTCTCGGGTGTGACCGTCGTCGGGGACGGCACGAACCTGGGCTTCTCGGGTGGCTGCAACCTGGGAGCCTCGTTTATCACCGGCCAATACTTGGCGCTCGTAAACGGGGATCTGATCGTCGAACCCGAGGCCGCCGCTCGCCTCATTGCCGTTGCAGAAGACCCACGGGTGGGCATCGCGGCGGGAAGCGTCCGCCTTGCCGAGGATCGTGAGCTCCTAAACACGGCGGGTAACGAGGTCCATTTTCTCGGATTCAGCTGGACCGGTGGCTTCGGCGAACCGGCAGCTACGAGAGCTGTCGCCCGCGAAATCGCGGGTGCAATGGGCGCACTCGCCGTTCTCCGCCGCGAGGTCTGGGAACGATTGCGCGGCTTCGATGATCATTACTTCGCGTTCCACGAAGATGCCGAACTGAGTTGGCGCTGCTGGCAGACCGGAATGGTTGTCAGGTACGTCCCGGACGCGATCGGCATCCATCGCTATGAATTCGACCGCGTCGAACGGAAGTTCTACCTGGCGGAACGCAACCGCCTGATCTTCCTACTCACACTCTGGGAGGGTCGTACGCTCGCCGTCCTGGCTCCCGCGCTACTCGTGGTAGAGCTCGCGGTCGTGGCGGTCGCCATCAGGGGGGGCTGGTTCCGTCAGAAGTTGGCCGGGTGGCGCTGGCTGCTCGTCCACTATCGCTGGTTGCGCGATCGGCGCCGGCTCCTGCAAGCTCAACGGACGGTCAGTGACAGGGAACTGGCGCCGCGGATGGCGACGCGCCTCGGCGCTCGGAATTACTCGATCCCGCGGGCTTTCCGACCATTCGACGAATTGCTTGCGCTCTATTGGGCGGTCGCGCGGCATCTCCTAGCCCGACGGCGGGCAGTTGAGGTCCAGGCGGACGAGCATGCCGCCGATGCCTCGCGTTAACCCGACTCATCCACCGGATCGAGACGGAATGTGAGACCCCCGACCGCGACGACCATGGCACGGACGACCGAGCGCAGCCCTCTCCCGAGGGAAGCGCTGGACTGGCCCGCCGCGCGTTCCTTCATCGAGACCGGCTCCTCCGCGACGTGATAGCCCGAGCGGGTGGCGACGAGCACAGCCTCAAACGTGTCGCCGAGGTAGTCGGCGGGGAATGACCTCGCGAACGCCGACAGGAGCGGCTCGGCGATGCAGCGGAACCCCGACGTCGTATCGGTGATCCGCTGACCGGCACGCCACCACACGAGCCAGGAGAACAGCCGCATGGTCAAGCGGCGGTGCCACGCGATCGGGAACGATTCGCTCTCCTTTAGGAAGCGGCTTCCGATAAGCAGGTGAGCGCCAGTTCTGTCCTGCGCATCGAGGAGCCGGAGAATCTGGTCGGGTGGGTGTTGGCCATCGGCATCGCATTGCACCGCGATGTCATACCCGTGTTTGACTGCGAACCGGAAACCGAGGCGCAATGCCCCACCAACACCAAGGTTCACCGGGAGCCGGAGCACGCGGGCCCCCGCTATCTCGGCGACGAGACCGGTGTCATCGTCGGACCGATCGTCCACAACGAGTGTGGGGAGCCCTAACGCCGTGATCCCCCCGGTGACGCTTCCGACCGTCGCGACTTCATTTCGAGCCGGGACGATCACCAGCGCTCGACGGTCCGTCAACGCTGATCCACAAGCTCAAGCTCACGTACTCGATCCTCGAGGAGCGCTTGACTCTCGGCGAGCTCGCGGACCTGTGACTGAAGCCCGGACACGCTGATGCTCAGCTGGACGGCAATTGAAAGCAGGATGATCGTCGCGCCGGCGAGAAACACCGCGGTTGGGGTCATTCCCGCGACGTGACCAAGGCCGACCACCGCCGGCGTGAAGGATGCCCCGAACAGGATGAGCAGTCCGATCGAGAGCCAGCCAAGCGCATACCGTGTCGTCATGAGACGCCGTCGGGCGAGCACGAACACGACCAGGATGAAGATCGATCCGCCTACTGCCAGGATTAGCGCTTGTTTCGCACCAGTCGACATGAGTCTTGATAGTAGATGCTCGCTTCAGCGCCGAGCTCCGAGGAGGGCGATCGTCGACTGGCCTTCCCGAACGCGTCCCCGTAGCGCACAGCCGAGCGCTCGATAGATGACATGGGCACGCAGGATCCGAGCCCGGCGGGCAACGGTGGCCGAGCGTTGCCAACCCATCGCCTCCGAGCGTTGGGCGATCTTGTTGTAAAGGGCGAACTCCTCACGGAACCTGTCGCGAGAGGAAGTTAAGAGCGCGGTCTGACTCGCGCGGTGGCGCCGATACCGATACGCACGAGCCGGTGAACCGACGATCTCTCGGCCGTCGAATAGCAAACGCGCGATCAGATCAAGATCGAGTACTTGTCGCCACGCCTGGTCAAACGGCTTGTCGGGCAGAAGGCTCCGCTTGTACGACAGAGCAGGGCAGAAGATGAACTGGCCTCGCAGCACCGTAGCAAGACCCTCGTCACCGACGGTGATCTGCTCACTTCTTCCGCGCGGTGCGATGAACTCCTTGACGACGTCCGGAAACGAGAAGATCGGAGTGCTCCTTGAACCAATGACGATTGCACGCGTGTGCACCGCGACAGCGTCGGAATGCCTGAGGTGCGCGTCAAGCACGGTCTGGACGTAGTTGTCGGAAAGCTCGTCATCGGCGTGCAACAGCGTGACGAGCTCGGCGTCAACCAGTTGAAGGCACAAGTTCCAGTTCCGCGCCGGCCCGAGATTGGACTCGTTTCGCACATAGGAGATTCTGGGATCGCCGAACTCGCGGACGACATGACGCGCCTCGGATGCGGGACCGGCATCGTCGACAACGATGGCTCGCCATCGGTCGGTCGACTGGTCAAGAAGCGACTGGATCGCGCGGCGGAGATAGCCGAGGCCCGAATAGAAGGGAATGGCGACACCGAGTTCACTCACCGACGCATACGCCCGACCAGCACGGTTTCGTTGTGCGGAAAGATGCGACCCACCACGCGCGGGAAGGGATGGGACCTCACACTAAGAACCGAAACGTCACACCGATCAGCAAGCCTGGTCAGGTCTTGGCCGTCGATGAACGACACATGAGTCGGATCGGAGCGGAATCCAGCACCTTGAGGGCAAATGAGCACCACCTGGCCGTTCGCACGGAGGTAGGGAAGGTATTGGCGGAGCAGGTTCTCGCCGTCATCGGGCGACAGATGCTCAAGCACGTGGGCCATCAAGAGTGAGTCAAAGCGCTCGGGCCGTGCGTATTCGGATGCCGAGAAACCGTCGGGCGTAAACGCAGTTAGCCCGCGTCCGCAGGCTGTGGCCACCGCGGCGTCATCGGTGTCGATCCCGACACCAGTTCCACCTGCATGTCGAAGGTTACGACCGAGTCCACAGCCCACATCGAGTACGAAACCCAATCGGAGCTGCTCGATGTTCCGTCGGTAGAGCCGCTGGACGTCGAACGTTCGCGCCAGCCACCTTCGCTCGAGAGCCCGGAGCCGGTGCGCATACGGTTCTCCCGTCGGCTCGGCGTTCGGCGACTTCACCGGAATTCTCTTCCTCCTGAATCAAACCTCGGTAATCGCCCTGGATCGCGGGCATGGCCCGTCTCAACGAACAACAGGCCTTGGCATATGGGCCAGCAGGATCGTAATCCACAACGTTGTGTACGTGATCACTGCGAAGGCTCCGAGAAGCCGCGAACCGAGACGACGGTGGATCATCGACGCGAGAACGACGACCATCACGGGCAACAGGGAAATGCCGTAGCGCGGCGTCGCAACGACGGACACGTGGGAAACAACAGCGTTGACGAACATGACCGGGCAAGCTGTCTCGCTGTGCTCAGCTTGTGTGAACGCGCTCACGGCCCATCGCCCCAGCCACCCCTGCGTCCGTGGGCACAGTTCCCGTCGCGGAACGCAGCGTGAAGAGCCAGAAGATGAACGCCAAGTATGCGGCCGTGAACACGACCGTGAGGACCGATGCCGGAATCGGCGGCGACCACAACCCATGTCGCCAGAACAGCAGGCCGCCGTGGACGCCCACCATATAGCGCCGAAGTGCCTGGACGAACGCGAGGACCTGGCCGACAGCGAGCGCTGAACCTAGGAGCGTCAGGAACGCGCCGATCCGCAGCCCTTGCTGCCGGGTGCTCGCCGCGGATAGCCCGGCAAGCACGGGGACACCGACTGCCAGCGGAAGCGTGTAGCGACCTTGCCAGAAGTATCCGGCCGCGTGAACGTTCGGGACCTCGAGGGCGATTGGAACGAGGATTGTGAGCACTCCGAGCACGATCGCGACCGTCGTCAACCGCGCGCGGCCAAGCATGACGGCGAGGGTGAGTACGGTCCCGAGCGCGAAGATCCAGATGAAGAGGGTGAAGCCTGGCACGCTCGTGTCGAGCCAGCCGAATACGCCGATCATCTGTTGGAAGCGAGAGAAGCTCAGTCCGATCGAGCCCCGCGTGAGATTGATCCATGGCAAGTCGATGCCCACGGTGTTTGTGGTCGTGGTATTCAAAGTGCCCACCGAAGCGACCCAGGCCACCTGCGCGACCGCACAGATCGCGACGACGAGTGCACCGATCTGAATCGGCCGCGATCTGAGCAAGCGTGCTCGGGCCCCTCTCGCGGCGATCGCAAGGAGCGCAACAGCAGCGAGCGCTAGCCAAAAGGGACCGAGGGGTCGGGCGAGAGCGACCGCGCTGGCAGCAATGGTGAGGCGGATGGCGAGGCGACCATCGATTCGGCCGGCAGCCTCGCGGGCAAGGACTGCTCCGGTTGTCCAGACGCACAGCGCAGCAGCGATTTCGATCCCGCTCGGATTGACGACACCGCCGAGGAAGAGAACCATGGGTGTGATTGCGACCGCGACTCCCGCGCTCGCGAGGACAGGGTTTACGGTTCGCTCGAGCGACGCGATCGCGGAAGCCAACAATGCGGCAAACATCACCGCGTTGATGAACCGCATGAGGTAGATCGTCCTGGCTCCGTCGGGTAGTGGACGTGCAAGAAGCCCAACAACGGCGTAGTACGCGGGAGGCTGACTCCCAGCCGTTGTCAGCACGTCAGCGGTGCGATTACTGCCCCGAAAGTATGCGCAGTTCGCCGTGACGTCCGCTTGGAACGCGAAGCATCCCGCGCTGTACGCACTTCGATAGATCTCGGGTAGACGAACTCGATACGCCCCTCGGAAGTCGATCGGGCGGAAAGCGCCTCGTTCCGCTGCAGTCGCTTCCTGCACCTTGTGACCGAGGATGGTGCCACGGGCAATCGAAGCAGCACGGACCACATGGGCGGGTTCATCGGGAGCTGCGAACAGGGGGGTCGCGACGGCCCAGGAAAGACAGAGGACCGACGCGACTCCGAAGGTTGTCCACCAGCGAGATCTCGAGGTTCGCCGTACACGTTCGTTGAGACGGCATAACACCGCGACGAGCCATCGAACGAGCGCCACGTCAGGACTTCCCCGACCCCGAGACCGATGCAGATTGCTGGCTGCAATCTAACAGGCGACGCGACATCTGGCGGCCTCGAGATCGATCGGGGCGATGAATTCCGACATGGTGATATCGGGTACAGGCTCACACCGGAGGCATTGAGATGCGCGACTGACTGCGCCCGTCGATCGATTGCCCGGGAGTCGGATCACTCGCTGGTCTTCGTCGAGGTGCTGACGGCTAGCATCTCGGCTCGTGCGACTTCGCCCAGGCTGCGGTTGAGATATCGCGAGTGCACGTGCGGCACGCTGGGACATCGGTGATACCGGAAACGACGACGACTGTACGACGGTACGTCGTGCTGTGGTGGCCGTACTTGGTTGTTCTCGTCCTGACGCTTCTAGCGGGTGGTCTCCACGTCGCGCGGTTCACACAGTTGTCACCGATCGACGAGACTCGACATATCGACTACATGGTCAGGCTGACTGACGGTCACGTCATCAGGCTCGGTGACAAGCTCGGTCAGGAGGCAATGCGACTCGAGGCCTGCCGCGGTGCCGAGATCCAACGATTTCGGCCCCCTCCGTGTCAAAGCCGCGTGTTCCATCCGGGAGACTTTCGCGATCTAGGATACAACAACGTCACGGCGCATCCGCCCGTGTACTACGCGCTGACCGGGTTCTCGGCGCGACTCATCGAGGACGTTGGTTTATCCGGAAGCGTCGTCGATCCAGCGCGAGCCTTCGGGGCGCTGTGGCTCGCGGCTGGGCTGATCCTCGCCCTCCGAGCGGGGGAGCTACTCGGCGTCCGCCGTGTTCCGCTGGTCGCTGCGGCGGTAGCGATCCTGGCCGCACCTGCAGTCTTGACCTCGTCCGTGACCATCAATCCCGATGCCGCGTCGGTGTTCGCTGGTGGTCTTGTACTGCTGGTCGCCGTGGCCTGGGAACAGGGTCGAGTGGCCACGTACTGGCTAGGCATCGCTGGGGGTGCTGCGGCGGCCTTGAAGATGACGAACTTCGTTGCCGTTGCCATCGTCGGGTTGTGGTTCGTGATGCGAGCCATTGAGCAACAACGCGAACGCCGCCGCCGGAACCTGAGCGGCGTCGAGGGACCGCATTACGTCGTCGGTGCTGCGGCGATCCTCGGATCGTTTCTCGCGGTAACGCTGATTTGGCTCGCAATCGCGTCGGCTCGAGCAACGATCGATCCGTTGGCGATTCCATCGAACCGGGCTGTCTACTTTTCAACGTTCGGACTGGGGATCGCGCTCGACAGTGTCAACTTGTTTGCCTTGTTCCCACCTATCGGCGGATTCGTCTTCGCGGGGCTGGCGAAGCGAGGGCCGCTCGACGTCCAAATGGTGACGGGATGGCTCGCAGTTGCAGGTCTGGCTGCCGGACTCCTACGAGTCTCGCTCCGCGAACGCCTGTCGCTCATCGCGACCAGCAGCGTCGCGGTGCTCGTCGCGGGTGGTGTCGGCTTCATGTTTCTGACCTGGGTCTTCAACCATGTCATCTTCCATCCGGTTAGCCGGTACGGCCTCAGCGCGATCCCGATGGTGATCGTGCTCGTTGCGTCCTTGGTCAAGACGCGTCCGGCGACCGTGGTCCTCTCGTTGTTCGCGGGCTTGGCCATCGCGGTAACGATCTCGACCCTTCTGGTTTGATGGACGTCATCGAGCACGACGAGTTGACGCGTACCGAGGCATTGGTGGCTCGTGCGGTCCTCGGCCCGTATCGTGACTGGAACCCCGACATCGCGATGCGATATCTGCCAATCGTACGGATCGTTCGCGAGCACGGCTTGGACCGCGCTGTGACAGAGGTCGGGTCGGGATCGGTTGGCATCGGGCCATACCTCCGGCGTCCCTTCACCGGCGTCGATACAACACTCTCACCACCCACCCACAAGCTTCTCCGTCCCATCGAAGCGTCGGTACTGGAGACCGGTCTCGGGTCGCGATCTCAACCATGCGTCGTATCGACAGACATGCTCGAACACTTGCCGAAGAACCGTCGGCAAGCGGCCGTGACAGAGCTCGTCCGGATCACCAGCCGGCTACTCGTTCTTGCCGTTCCATGCGGCGTAGACGCCGAGACCCACGACCGGGAGATGGCCCAGTTATTCCGACGGGAGCGCGGTGTGGATCACCGTTTTCTGCTCGAACATGTCGCGAATGGCCTGCCCTCACGAGATGAGCTGCACGCTTACCTTTGCGGAGCTCTCAGTACCGAGGCACGAATGGGCACGGCGCGATTCACTTCGAATTCGAACCTGCGCCTACGTAGCCTGGTGATGCGACGCTGGATCAATCGCAGACCCGTCGACAAGGTGGCCTGGGTCGGACTCACCTGGCTCTCGCGGCTGCTCGCCCACGGCCACTGGGAGCCGGCATACCGTCAAATCGCGATTGTGGAGTTCACCGATGCCGGCTGCTGACATCCGATAGCGGTCACAACCAGCAAGTCCCCGAGACCGAGCCATAATGATTCCTACCGGTGATGGAAGTCACAGGCCGCAGATCGGAAGTTCCCGATCGGCACACAGTTCAGGCTTGAGCGTGGATCAGTCCGTCCCGGAACGTCTCAGGGCCAGGCCAGAAGATGGGATTGCCCCGCGATCTGCTCGTGCCACACAAAGAGTGATCAGCAGTGTCCAACGTCAAGCCGGTGGGTTGTCTCCTCTCTTCCGCCGGGTTCGATGGAGCCTCTTAAGCACGCGGCCTGCGGCCTGATCTGAGAAACCCGAGAGACGCTGGACGCGGTCGTACACACGCAGGGCGAGGTTGTCCATGTGGATGAGTGCTGCGCGCGGACCCTCGCGGGGCCGTGGCCGATAGTGCGTCGCACGCACCTGCGGCTTGTCCTCGACTGTGTAGTAGTACAGGGCCATCGACCACCGGGCAGTCCCGGAAGGGCAGCGTAGGGGCTCCGGATGCCCATGAAACGAATCCGGATCGGTGTTGAAGATCACGGCCCGATTGGCAAGCGGCGCGATCGTCTCGACCCGCCGCTTCATGTCGCAGCTCCACAACTCGAGGTCACCGCCATAGTGGGCAGGCCAGTCCTCATTGAAGTAGAGGAGCAGGTTCACACGACGCCGCCAGTGCCTGTGCTGAGGATGAACGGTGAAGTCGGCATGGATGTTGAGGAACCCTCCCGGCATCGACTGGTGGAGTCCACCGCCGTGCAAGGTTTTGTCGACGCGGAGGTCGGGGATGCCGGTGAGCTCTCCCAGTGCACGGACGAACTCGGGCGAGTTCAACTGTTGCCCCACGGCCCGGAGGGCGGGGCCCCAGGTCTGAAGGTCTGTATTGGCGAGCTTGCGCTCGTTGACATGGAGGTAATTGATCCAACATCCCGGATCCACGGCCGAGAATTCGTCGATCGCTCGGCCGGAAACCTCTGATAGCAGGAAGTTGTCGAGGACGATATGTGGAAACGGCTCCGCAGACGCATACCGAGGCCGCAGCTGCGCGAGTGCTCCCTCGAAGCGCGGAAGGTCGAGGACCTCCATCGCAGCCTGCTGACTGTTGTCTCGAGCCCGCACCGCACCCACTCCATCTGGAGGTTAGCCTCGACCTCTATTGGGGAGGCTAGCGAAGCAGGAACGTTATCGAACGCGGCCTTCCAATCGCAGGTTGGCTGGCGGACCCCGCTGAGGAGCACGGCGGACAGGAGCGGAGCGCCCGGGCCAGCCGCCGGCTCGAAGCGACGGGATTGAGGCACTCCTCGTGGCTCGCGGGGCCGGACGAACCGCGATCGCTACCTTCTGACCCCCCAGCCCAAAGTCTCGGGCGAGACAACTCGCGAGCGGATGGCTACAACGGTCGCCGCGTTGGGCGTGAGCTACCGATCGGTTGAGCCAGGCGCCATGGGTGCCGCTGGCCACGACAGTGGTCGACCAGCCGAGCCCCCGACAGCGCAACGCCGGAGGGTCCCAGGGTAAAGTTCCGCCGCTCGAGGAATGGGCAATGGCACGCCGCGAGGCGGACTGGGTTGGTGAGCTTTGGAACGAATTGGCGTCCTCGTCGTTGCGTATAACGCAGCGTCCACGCTCGCAGCGGTGCTCGACCGACTGCCGAGTGGATTTCGTTCCGAGGTGACCGAGGTCTTGGTCTGCGACGACGCCAGCGACGACGCCACCTACGAGATCGGTCTGCATTACCAGGCTGCAACGGATCTCCCGCTCAAGGTCATTCGCCATCCTCGCAATCTTGGGTACGGAGGAAACCAGAAGGCTGGTTACCAATGGGCAATCGAACATGACCTCGATATCGTCGTGCTCCTCCACGGTGACGGCCAGTACGCTCCCGAGGTCATCGAGGATCTCGTGCGACCCTTGGCGAAGGGCGAGTGCGACGCAGTGTTCGGTTCTCGAATGATGGGCCCTGGCTCTGCACGGTTGGGCGGCATGCCGCTGTACAAGTACCTGGGCAATCGCATCCTCAGCACTATCTCAAACGCGGTCGCGGACATGAGCCTCAGTGAGTGGCACAGCGGCTACCGCGCGTATCGGGTCGATGCGCTTCGAGATATCCCGTTCGAGTCGAATTCGGATGGCTTCGATTTTGATACCGAGATCATCTTGCAACTCCACGAGGCGAAGAAGACCATCGTCGAAGTTCCCATTCCCACCTACTACGGCGACGAACTGTGTCGGGTGAACGGCTTGCGATACGCGAAGGACGTCACTCTCGATGTCATGCGCTATCGACTGCACAAGATGGGGTTTGGCTCAGGCGAGATGGCGTTTGCTGACGACGCGTATGAGTTGAAACATGCCGAGTCTTCGTCGCACGGCCAGTTGCTGTCGTGGTTGATGCAGCGTCGGCCGGGCCGGGTTCTCGACGTCGGATGTTCGGACGGCCGATTCGATGAATTACTGCGCCTTGCCGGCCATACCGTTGTAGGGGTTGACGCCGTGAAGTTCGATGGGGTGCAAGGACGCGTCGATCGCTTCGTGGAGGCAGATCTAAACGAGGGGCTCCCACGTGAGGTTGGAGATCGATTCGATGTCGTGGTGGCTGCCGATGTGCTTGAGCACGTCATCGACCCGGCTTCGATGCTACGTCAGTTGCGCGATGCCCTTGCGCCGGGGGGAGTGCTCTTCGTGAGTGTGCCAAACTTCGCGCACTGGTATCCCCGGCTGAGAGTGCTGTTCGGGCGCTTCGACTACGACCGCCGGGGCATCCTCGATGCGGGCCATATCCGATTCTTTACGCGCGCGACATTTGAACGGTTGGCGCAACGGACTGGGTTGTGCATCCGTCGACGGTCCACGTCGGGGCTGCCAGTGGAGGTCGCCGAGCGTGGCGGCCAGGCACCGGCGTCACTCGAGCGGCTGGTCAGCCGGATCGACCGACTCGGCGTCGTGCTCTGGCCGACACTCTTCGGCTATCAGTTCCTCTTCGAGCTCGAAGCAGCCTGAGCTCGAAGCGGCGGGCGAGCCTTCGCGCGGTGCCCGATCAAGCTCTGGCAGAGAGTCCGCGGCGGCGAGCGCAGCGCCGTGATGGTGTAGGGCGGAGGGGGCCCGCTCGGAGTTGCGGGGAACGGATGGATTATCTGAGGCTGCCGTATGCTCGTCCGCCAGTCGAGGACCTGCGCGTCGTCGAGCCAGAGATCAACGCCGCGGAGATTCGCGGCCGGCGCTGATCTCCCGAAGAGATCCGGCAACGTCGGAAGGGCTGAGGTCGGGCTACTGGCGTAGTCGTTGATCACGCGGAGCCGGTACCTATGGTTCCGCGCCAGGGACAGCCACTTGCTCGCCTCCGGACGGGGCGCGTCGGCGACGAACCGGATCCGGCCCGCCCGGCTTTCCTCGAAAGTCACCGTCGTGCTTGGCTGGTTGCCCACGGTGACAAGCGGCACCGGGCTTGTCGCGCGAGCTCGGTGGAACGTGATATCGACGTTGAGTTCACGAACCTCTACCGGCACCCAGGTGATGGCGGCCTCACCGGTCGAGATGAAGAGGGCGTCGCAGTTCCCAACGACGAATAGCTGGTCCGCGGGCGAGAGCTTCGGTAGTCGCGACCCGCGTGTGATGTATCGCGCGAGCGGGTGACCGGTGAGGTCGCTGATCGCCTTCTGGGTGGCGACGTAGTCATGGATCCGTTGCCCGCCCCCGGCAAACGGATCCGGTGGCGTGCTGGCGATCGCCAGGTTCGCGACTATCCCGAACACGCCAAGGGCCGCGATGGCGACGAGGGCGCGGTGCCGCGGCCGCGGGCGCTTGGTGTCCAGGCGACGCCAGAGCTCGATGAGGCCGACGATGCTGGCCAGGATGACGACGGGCATGAGTTCTGCCAGGTACCGGTTTGCGATGTATCCCCAGAGAAAAATCCCCGCGGTCGATGCGCCGGCACCAATGAGAACGATGCGAACCGGTCCGGCCTGTCGCGGCGCGCCTCGCCGAAACGCGACGATGAGCCCCCAGCAGCCGAGTAGGAACAGCAACGGCATCGATGTTGGCAAGCTCGCGGTGCGGTAGGTCTGGTCCAGCACCGCGCTCGTCACGGATCCCGATGGGACGGCCGGGAGGGTGATGAACGGGAAGACGGGTGTCAATCGAAGTCCCGTCGGTCGGAAGTACGCCCAGATCGTGCTGGGCAGGAAGTTGACGCTCCATAACCGGCCGCCGTTGGCGGCCAAGACTTGGCGGCGATGGGCGTTGATCTGCGTGAAGACTTGGGCCGACATGGGGATGCCGAACAGAACGCCGAGTTTGATCCAGTTGATGATGCAACCGATGACGAGCGGGATGATTCCGGCGCCCAGGACCGGACGCCACCATCGGCGTTGGTCGCCGCCGCCGCGCCTGGATGCGAACCACATCGCGGCCAAGCCGATGGCGATCACGACACCCCAGCCGATCGTGCTGCGGGACAGTGTCGCGGCAAGGGTAAGGGCGCCGGCCGCGACCACTCGCCGGGTGGACGGGCGCTCCAGGACGCCAAGCAACGCGAACAGTGCGCCGATGCCGGTCGCGATGCCCCACGCGAAGTCCTCGTTGTAGACCCAGGGCAGCGCGCCTAGATAGACCAGCACTGATCCGCTCATGATCGTGGCGATCAACACACCGATTGAGATGGACTCTGCCCGGCTCACCGATGCGGGTCCGCGCAGCACCAGCCGGACCCGCCATACCAACAGCGAGGTGAACAGGCCGGTAACGAGCCACGCCAAGAGGAGCGAGGGTGCGGTGAGCCTCCCGTCCAGCGCGTGGGTGAATGCCAGGACTGGCATTCGGAGCAGCGCTGGGAACGGCCCGAAGTACATGTAATTGCGGCCGTGGATGACGAACGCCTCGACGCCCAAGCTGTCCTTCGGGACCGCCCAATTGCCGTGGAGCAAGGCCCGAGCCTGCACGTCGAAGAATTGTGAGTACCGGCGTCCACCGCCGGTCAGGTCGGTCCGGAATGGATCGACCTGACCGCCCCACAGGACCCAGAGGTATGGAACCGCTGCGACAGCCAGGCCGATGACGGCAGCCTTGGTCACGCGGCGGCGACTGCAGAGGTACTCCGCATCACAGACGTTGGTTTTGTGACGGTCGTCGTCGGCGCTGGCTGACTCTGGAGCGCGTGGGTGCGCGAGCGCTTCTAGAACCCTCCGCCGCCCCGACATGTCAGCGCAGATTACTCAGGAGTGATGGTGAGCTCCCGAACCGGACCCAAGGTGGGAGCGCGAAGGGTCAGTCTAAAGCTCGAGGGGCTCGTGCTCGATCTGCTCCACGAGGGAGGCGAGGCTCGAACCAGGTATCCCGCTTCGAAGTTGGCGGGTGAGATGGATTCCCATCATCAACACCGCGGCGCCTGCGCCCGCGAGCGAGCCCAGCTCCACGCGGAGAAAGAGGTCACTGCTGGCAATGAGCGTCACCAGGATGAACACGAGGATCCCGCCGAGCCACGCAACCATGGCCCGCGCGTGGCCCATCAGTGCGATCAGCGCCTGGGCGAGGGTCAATGCGAGAATGAACAGCACGCTGCTTGCCGTGAGCAGGGCCAAGTCGACATTCCCGAGGTGAAACTTGGCGCCGAAGAGGACCCTGCCGACCGGTGGCCCGACCGTTCCTCCCGCGACAACCCCAACCGCACCGATAGCGAGGATGGCAACGACAAGGCGTCGCACACTGTCGCCAAAGTCCTGCTTGCGTCCCGCACTTGCCAGGCTCGCAAGCTTCGGCAACAAGACGGCCTGGACAGCCTGGAAGAGCACGATTGGTATCCGGGACAGGAAGAGGCCGACGATGAAGTCCGCGACCGCGCTGCGCTGACCAGATGAAGCCAGAAGTTGTGAGCCAAGAAACGGTGAGTAGCCCAAGACCTGCGCGAAGAGCGAACCGAACAAGAGATATCCAAGGTTGGCGGACAGTTCAGACCAGGGGGCGTTTGGTCCCGGCTCGACGAGACCATGTTGCCCACGAAGCGCCACAAGGGCAGCGAGCGCCGGAGGTGCAGCGAGGCAGAGTCCATACCAGAGAGGGTCTGCGACGGTCGCGGCTGCCAATACGGCACACGGGAGTATGCGGATCACGCCTTCTGCCCCCATGCTGAGGCCGTATGCACCAAAGCGACCACGCCCGGCAAACGCGCCGCGGGCGAGGAGAAGAAAGCCGTAGGTGAACAAGGAGAGAACGAGGCAAGCGATCAACCCGAGGTTGCCAGCAAAGACCTTGCTGACTATCGGTGTCGATGACGCGACGATGATTGCCAGTACCCCGAGCGTGCCCGCGAAGATGAGGCCGAGGATCCCCGCGCGACGGATGACGGGGCCACCGCCGATCCCGCGCACTTGCCTCGCTGCCACCGCTCGACCAACCTCCTGCTCAAGCGGTAAGAAGATTCCGGGCGCGAGCACGAAGACGAAGACCCACAACGCGTTGAGGGCGGCATAGTCAGGCTTCGCCAGGGACCGGAAACTCAGGATCTGGAACGCATAGGTCGTCACCCCGGCGACGATGAGACCGGTGCCAACAGCAAGCGTCCCTTCCGGGAGCGGAAGCCTTGCCGTGTTGACCAGTCGTCGTCCACGCTTCGCCATGCGACCTTTTGCTCCGTGATGTCCGGGTCCGTGATACGGGCGCGCAGAGCCTAGGGGCACGAGAGACGCTGGGCGTTGCAGACGTTGATCGCGAGGATCTCCGTTCCCGTGTTGCTCGTAGCGTGATCCCGTGCGCCGAAGTCCTTGGGGTCACGACGGCTCGGAACCGACCGTTCACGACCATGCAGGTCGACGCGTCTGTCGCCTCCGTTCGTCCCGCGGTGAATGGTCGCCAACGGTGATCATCGCTCTTATTGATCGCACGCTTGATCCGACTATCGTGCGAATCTTCCGATGCCGGGAAGCTTGATGCTCATCACCCGAACACCATTGCGGATATCACTAGGCGGTGGCGGGACGGACTTGCCTTCTTATTACCGGCAGAACGGCGGGTTTGTGGTCGCGGCCTCGATCACCAAATATGTGTACATCGGCATCAACGCGACCTTCACACCCGACTATTTCCTCAAGTACTCCGCGCTTGAACGGACCAAATCCGTTCTGGACATCGACCATCCGATCATCCGCGCTGCTCTCATGAGGAACGCGGTCCTGCCGTCAGTTGAGATCGTCAGCCTTGCGGACATCCCATCGGGGACGGGCCTCGGCTCGTCGGGATCCTTCACCGTCGGACTACTCCGGGCGATCCACGCCTACAAACGTGAACACGTGACGGCCGCCGCGCTTGCAGAAGAGGCCTGTGCGATCGAAATTGACGACCTAGCCCGCTCAGTCGGAAAGCAAGACCAGTACATCGCCGCGTTCGGCGGCCTCACCTGCTTCGAATTCGAAACCGACGGTGACGTGAGGGTCTCGCCGCTGACGGTCTCCGGCGAAACCGTGGACGAGCTCGAGGACCACCTGTTGATGTTCTTCACCGGGTTCTCGCGCGAAGCCGAGCATGTGCTCGAAGACCAGAAAAGGCGGACCGATCAGTTGGATCGGTCGATGCTGGACAACCTCAACGAGATCAGGCGGATCGGCTATGACGTACGAGACGCACTCCAAGCCGGCGATACGGTCCGCTTCGGTGAGCTCATGCACGAACACTGGGAGTTGAAACGCCAACGGAGCACCGGTATAAGCAACGAGCAAATTGACGCGTGGTACCAGTTGGCACGCAAACACGGCGCCCTCGGCGGCAAGCTCGTCGGCGCAGGCGCGGGGGGGTTCCTGCTCTTCTACAGCCCTGAGCCCGCCCGGCTGCGGCGGGGGCTCGAGGATGTCGGACTCAACGAGGTCCGATTCGGCTTCGACTACGACGGTTCGATCGTCCTTCTGAGAGCGTGAGCCGATGCAATGCGTTGTGCTCGCCGGAGGTCTTGGCACGCGCATGCGACCGGAGACGACGCTCGTTCCGAAGTCGATGCTGCCCGTGCACGGCCTGCCATTCGTTGATCATCAGCTCTCGCTGCTCGCAGCCCAAGGCTTCGACCGAGCCGTCTACTGCATCGGCTATCTCGGCTCACAGTTGCGCTCCTTCATCGGCGACGGTCACCGGTGGGGACTCACCGTTGAGTACGCAGACGAGGGCGATGACCTCCGAGGCACCGGTGGCGCACTCCGGATCGCCTACGACAAAGGCTTGCTCAACGAGCGATTCGCTGTCCTATACGGCGACTCCTACCTGCCAATCGACGTACATCCCGTGTGGGCGGCCGCGTTGGCGGACCCGCGTCCTGCACTCATGACCGTCTATGGACACCCCGGAGACCTCGAAACGCCAAACGTCGTCTTCGAGCGTGGGACCGTCTCACGGTACGAGAAGCGCAACCCGTCCCCCGAAATGCGCCATGTCGACTACGGGCTCTCGATCCTCAAGCGAGAGGTAATTGACGAGCAAGTCCCGGCCGGAGCGGTGGTCGATCTCGCCGATGTCTTCCACGTGCTGTCGATCCGGGGACTCCTTGCCGGCTTCGAGACCTCGGTTCGGTTCTACGAGATCGGATCGGAGGCAGGCCTCGCCGATCTCGACGCCTATCTGGCCACCGGGCCGCATACCCGCTCGCGACGACGGCCTTGACTACGGTCCGCGCGCGGCTGCGGGTGAAGAGGCAGGGCGCCCGAACCGGGGCACAGCCGACCGACTCCCCCCAAACCCAGCCAGGAACTTCACAGTCCAGCCCACGATCGCCCCTGGTCCAGTTGCCGGGAACCAACCGATGACCTTCGATCATGAACGCCAATTCGGCTCCTACGGTGAGCACGACCACCCTACGGTTCGTGTCGCTATCCGCGATTGGCTTGTGTTGGGTGGCCTCCTTCGGAAGGGCGCGCCCTATGCGGGCCGGCGTGTCGCGGACATCGGATGTGGATATCGAGCGGAATCGAGCCGAAGGTTGCGGAAAGACGCGCTATCCACCGTGCTCGTCGATCTTTCGGTGGCTCCCGCTTTGAAGGAGGACGAGCGCGTCGAGGTGATCGAAGCCGCACTGCCGCAAGCGATGTCGATCATCCCTGATCGATCGATCGATCTGCTCATATGTTCGGCGGTGCTGGAGCATTTGGTTGAGCCTCTCGAAACGCTCCGACACTTCCCTCGGGTCCTATCGTCCACCGGCATGGCTCTGATCAGCGTGCCATCGTGGACAGCCAAGCGACCGCTCGAGTTCGCGGCATTTCGTTTAGGTCTGAGCACTGATGAAATGAACGATCACAAGATGTACTACGACCCTCGTGACCTTTGGCCGCTGCTGATCAAGGCGGGTTTTCGACCTCAGGACGTGCAGTGCAAGAAGCACTGGCTCCGAGTCAACACCCTCGCGGTCTGCCGTCAGCGGCCTGCATAGCCGTTGGTGTCAACGTCGAAATTGAAGCTTGAGGCCAGCTTGCCTGTGGCTGTGTACCAAAATGGCAGGTGCTCCGGGCATCGCAGCCCACTGGGTGCAGTTATCGAGCCGAACCGCAAACGGGCGAGGTGCGTCGGCCCTTGTCGAAAAGTAGATCCCGTGTGCATGGTCGTTGACGAGGCTCAGGCTGAACTGATCCGGCGGGATCGCCGAGCCGGATGCACTGGTCAGCTCGAGCCAGTGAAGGGAGGCGGCACCCGTCGGGACGTTGAGTCGGTCTTCCCAAACGGTGCCCTGGTTGTCGATCGATCCGAGAGCCGGGTTGGGGCGTTCGCCTGGCCTTGGAAGGCGCTTGATCGCACCGTTCGCGGTCCGCACCCACGTCGAGAGGGCACTGAGAGGCTGTCCCGAGATGACCGGGACGTCGAATTCGAAACCAACGCCCTCGCCACTGACGAACGCGGATACGTTCTGGGAGATGCGCCCGGTGGCGATCCGGACACCGCCCGCAGTCAGGTACACCTCCACAGCCGCAGATCCAGGGTCCACAGGCTGCGAGAGTCGCCCTTCGACGATGACATGCCGACCGAGGCCTTCGAGCGCGACCGCTTGGGGCGCCGAGCCTCTCGCGGGATGTTGCGCGAGGAAGTTCGGTACGTAACCCCAGTCGCAAGGGGCTACGGCATCGGTGTAGAGGTTCGAGAAATCAATCGGCGTCGAGAGCTCAAGGCTCGAGAGCGCTGTCGAAGGCACGCTCGTCGACTTTCGGGTGAACAGCACAAAGCCGGCGTAGTCGACCGCCGGACGATAGTTGCGGAGTATCCATGCGCTGACGTCGTAGTGGCGCACCATGTTTGGGAGGCCATCCCAGACCGTCAGCCCGCTCAGTGAGTTGTACACGATGACGTCAGGGTTCGCCTTCTTCAGTTCACTGACCACATCTTGTTGCGTTGCTCGTTCGATCGCGATGCTGATGTTGTCGTATCGAGTTAAAAGCTTGAACTGCGCGAAGAAGTAGAAGTTAGCAGGGGAGTTGCTGAAGTCCCACACTCGCGGTCGTGGGCCGCCCAACACTTCGATCACCTTCCGGAGATCGGTGAACTCGTTGTGTGTTACGACACCCGGTATCGAGTAGCCGACACGCGGCACGGTCGGAACGGACAATGCCGTCGCGTGGAAACTTGTCGGAGCGTGCTGCGCCGCGTCGACGAGGTCCCCGGCCGAGGGAACCAGAACGCCAAGCACCAGGGCACCGACGACTGCGTAGGTGCCGAACGCGGCCCAGCCTCGGGATCGCCAGTGTCGATCTGCGAGCCAGGACCCGGCGCTGTCCACAACGCGGTACACGACGTAGATGAGGAACGGTGTCGTGAAGGACAAGAACTGTAGGAGATGCCCTTCGTCGGCGCGACCGAGGAACTTCGCGTAGTAGAGGATGACACCTATGGCGAGAACACTGGCAATCCAGTCTTCGATTCGGGGCCGATGGCGCGTGAACATCGCGGTAGCCATCGCGGCGAGGTAGAGGAGGGCGAGCGAGATTGGTAGAAACCTCCCAACCTGGAAGATCAGGTCAGAGGTCTTCTCAATCGGGCTGCCCTCGAGGATGTGAGCTGGAACAAAGGTCTTGAAGTAGAAGATGAACCCGTCCAGAGCGTTGTTCAGTGCCAGCCAGGCGACGAGGAGGAGCGTCCACGCGATGGCGGTTGCGGCGCAGCGGGTGAGGCGCGGAAACGTCGCGAGTCCGAAGGGGCGCGCCGTATCCCTCGTGTAGAGCTCGTACACGACGAGTACACCGACGAAAGCTGCCACGAAGACGAGCGTTTCTGGCGTGACGACGATAAAGGCCAACAGAGATCCGGTGAGCACCGCAGCCCGCGGCCAGGTCGGGCGTCGGAGAAGGAAGGCAAACGCGCCGAGCACAAAGGGAAGCGGCAGAAATCGTACGCTGACCTGACTCAGGAACCCGTTGAGGAACGAAGTGTCGAGGACAACGATCGTCAGCAACAGCAGGCCATATGTCCATCGGGCACGGGTCAGGTATAGGACCAGGCCGTATAGGACTAGCCAGTAGAGGGGCTCAACGAGGAGGTAGTAGCCCGCGTAGGCCCCCCATCGGGAGACCTCGAACAGCACGAGGCCGGGCATGAACACGAAGGAATCGCTCAAGACTCCGTGGGCAAGGATGATGTCTCGCCACGGGAACGCCCCGTGGAGGACCTGCTGCGCACCCACCAGGAACTGGCCCTCCTCGAAGGAGGAATAGAGGCCAAGATCGCCCGAGACGTGGGCGTGAAGAACTATGAACGCTGCTGGGACCGCGACGATCAGGATCATCCAGCGCTCGGCGGTCCAGATGCGCTCGGCGGTTCGGGTACGCCGCAAGAACAGAGCGAGACTGGCGAGCCCACCCGCGACGAGGCCGGCCGTCATCCAGCCCGGCAGCCATGGCACCTTTCGCACCATGTGGGCCGTGATGACCGACACCTGGGTCGCGCGCGACACCGCATACAGGCCGAGCAAGCACCCGACGGTGCCGACGCTGTTAAGCAGCGACAACGTCGAGCCGAAGTCGTGGTGCCATCGCCGCGCAGCGAACGCCGACGCAAGAACTGACGCCGAGTAGGCAACGGCTGTGCCCACAAAGACCGCGAGTGTCGACGGCGCATGATTGTGAAGAGCAACGGACGCCTCGAGCCCGAGCACGAGCCCTACTCCGCCAACGCGGAGGCTGTGTTGGGGGGCGGAGTGAATCGGTGCCGCTCTGTGTGCTGACAAGTCGCCCGGCGCGTCGGCAACCAGCGCGCTTGTTTCGGGCCTCGAAACGCGGCGGTGAGACCGTCGGCGCAAGCGGCGCAATACGGAATAGACACAGAGAGTGGAGCTAGGAAACACGAAGACGAGTAGTGCGTAGATGTACCACTGACGGAATATGTTGAAGTTGAACCGGGTTGGCCATCCGAGCGCGTTCGTTGTGACGTCGAGACGATTCGGTATGAAGCGCCAGAGGATCGCGACGGCCGTAGCGGCGATGGCCAATGCCAAAAGGACGCTCGGAGTGCCCCGCAGCCAACCCCAACGAGCGAGAACCCGGCGGATCACTCTGACGAGTCGGCTGTCATTTGCTTCTACGGACATCGCATTCCGCTCGCCCAGTTCAACAGTTGGGAGGTTAACGGATCATCGCCACCTAGTGTCGATACGGTGGCAAACCGAGACGGCTACGCGCCGCGTCGTTCGGAGCGTGTTCCAACGGTCACAACCTCGCTCAATAGAAACCGCAGATGACTTCGCTCGCAGGAGTCGCGTAGAGGAGGACACGAAGTCGAGCCCCACCGGTCGACGCGAGGGCATCTTTGTGGCTCGCTGAGGTGGAGAGGCACGCGAGCGACTCGGCCCGTGCCAGGACTCTCGACCCTTGCCAGGCGTCTGACTAATCTTCTGAGGTCCTGACGGAATCGACAGGTGGGGCGCTACCGCGCGGGTGAGCCTTGAGGCCAGCGAGGGAAGTTCGTAGTGCAAAGCTCTCAGCTCGATCAAGCCGCTACCTTGTCGGCTGCTGATGAGCCTCAACTCTTTGTTCCGGCGGCGGATGTCGCCGAACCGTTGGTGTCGATCGTTGTGCCTGCTCTGAACGAGGAGATCGTCGTTTCGGACTTTGTCCGTTGGTGCCATGAAGGGCTATTACGCGCCGGGGTGCGAGGCGAAGTCTTGATCGTGGACAGCTCGACTGATCGGACGGCTGAACTCGCTTTAACGGAGGGCGCTCGCGTCCTCAGGGTTCCACGACGTGGGCTTGGGCGCGCGTATATTGACGCGCTGCCGTTCATCCGGGGTAAGTATGTGATTCTCGGCGATGCCGACTGCACCTACGACTTTCGTGAGATCCGAGCGTTTGTCGACCGGTTCCGCGAAGGCGACGAGTTCGTGATGGGGACTCGGATCCGAGGGTTCATTGAGCCGGGGTCGATGCCAACCCTGCATCGGTATCTGGGGACACCCGTCACGACGTGGATACTCAACGTGTTGTATTCAAGCGATTTCTCAGACATTCATTGCGGGATGCGTGGCATCACGCTCGACGCGTTTCATCGGATGGGGCTTCAGTCCCAATCTTGGGAGTACGCGTCGGAAATGGTGTTGAAGTCCGTGCACATGCATCTGCGCACGAGTGAGGTGCCCGTTCGCTTCTACAAGGACCGAGACGGTCGCGTCAGTCATCACCGGCGGGAGGGCTGGCTGTCCCCGTGGAAAGCCGCTTGGATCAACCTCCGCGCGATGTTCGTCTACGGCGCCGACTTCTTCCTTGTGCGTCCTGGCGCAGTGCTGCTCGCCATCGGGCTGCTCCTGACCCTGCCGCTCACCTTCGGCTCCCTCACACTTGGCCCCGTGACGTTCTCCCTTCACTGGAGCCTTGCCGGCGTCGCGCTGGCCGTGCTCGGTCTCCAAAGCATCTACCTGGGCGTCCTTGCCCGTCTGCTCTACGAGACCGACGGCGCCGTTCGCAAACGGTGGCTTCGGTGGTTCCGCTACAACCGAGCCGTCGGCGCGAGCGCGGCGCTGTTTGCCCTCGGCCTTGCCTTGCTTAGCTTCCTGGTCATCGACTATTTGTCCAATGACCTGAGGCTTCCCAGCCTCACGCTCGCTGGTGGGCCCAGTTACCGGGCGGTCACGGGCCTCCTCCTCGTCATGATGGGGTTCTCCACGTTCACGTTCACGCTCGTCCTCCATGCAGTGGCCATTCGACTTGACCGTCGAGACGCGGCGTGAGCGCTTTCGTTGATGAGTACCTGCGCGAGGCGATCGCGATCTTGACTGAACTCGATCAAGCCGCGATCGATCGCACCGCGCTCGGCCTGGCAGAAGTGCGCGACCGTGGAGGCCGGCTCTTCATCCTGGGTGTCGGCGGCTCGGCCGGCCACGCCAGTCACGCGGTGAACGACTTCCGAAAGATTTGCGGATTCGAAGCGTATGCACCAACGGACAACGTCTCAGAACTCACGGCGCGGATCAACGACGAAGGGTGGGAAGGAGCGTTCGCGGCGTGGCTAACGGGGTCGAGACTCGGCTCGGCCGACGGAGTTCTTGTCTTCTCCGTCGGTGGTGGAGACCAAGCAAGAGACGTGTCCGTGAACCTGATTCGGGCCATCGAGCTTGCCGTGGCGATCGGCGCGGCCGTATTCGGGATCGTCGGACGGGACGGCGGCTTTACAGCGCAGGCCGCCACCGAATGTGTGATCATCCCGCCACTGGTGGCTGACCGAGTGACACCACACACCGAGGGGCTCGCCGCCGTGATCTGGCATCTGCTAGTCAGTCATCCTGCGCTGCAGTTGATCCCGACCAAGTGGGAGTCGGTCTGCTAAGTCCTGCGTCCACCAACCAAGCCTCGCCCGTGCGCTCCCAACTAGGGAAATGCCGGTCGCGTAGCGGCGCGGACGCCGGCCCATCTGCGGAGAAGCCCGCGGGCAGGATGTGAGGAGCGAGTGAACACGGAGACTCGCTGGTGTGTCGTCGGTGGCGCAGGCTTCATCGGCAGTCATTTTGTGGATCGTCTGCTCGAGTCACGGGATGTATCGGGTGTGACGATCTACGACAACCTCTCGTCTGGCCGCGAGTGGCACTTCGATCAACACATTCACGACCCGCGGTTCAGCGTGGTTCGCGGTGAGGTTGCCGATACACAGGCGCTGGCTGCGGCCATGGTGGGTCACGAAGTCGTGCTCCACCTCGCGTCGAACCCCGATATCGCCGCCGCGATGGCCAATCCGGACATCGATTTCGTCGAGGGCACAGCGCTTACTCGCAGCGTGGTGGAGGCCATGCGACAGACCGGTGTACCCCGGATTCTGTACGCGTCTGGGAGCGGTGTCTATGGGGACCTCGGCGAGCTCGAGGCCTCGGAGGACTACGGGCCGCTTGTTCCGGTGTCCACGTACGGGGCGAGCAAGCTGGCCGGAGAGGCGCTCATCGCTTCCTACGCGGCCATGTTCGGGTTGATCGGTCGAGCGTTCCGGTTCGGGAATGTCGTTGGGGGGCGCCAGACCCACGGCGTCGGTTTTGACTTTGTCCGGAGACTGCTTGCCGATCCCGGCCGCCTCGACATCATGGGCGACGGTACGCAATCGAAGTCGTATATTCATATTGATGACGTGATCTCAGCCGTCTTGACCGTGCACGCGGCTGCGACCGACCCATTCGACGTGTTCAACGTCGCGACCGGCGACTACATCACCGTGCTCGAGATCGCCGACCTCGCAGTCGAGACCATCGGCCTCCCAGCCGACAGCGTCGAGTACCACTTCAGTGGTGGGCGCCGAGGATGGAAAGGCGATGTCCCGATCGTCCGGCTCGACACCAGCCGTATCCGGTCGTTGGACTGGCACTGTGAGCGCACGTCGCGCGAGGCCCTCTCGGCCGCTATGCGCCTCCTGATTGAGGACGCCAGGGAAGGTCGACTCTGAACGCTGAGGACTCCCGCGCCGCGACCGGGGCCGGCCTCGGTCGCCATCGGGAATCGAACAGCCGTCGTCTCGACCCTCGGCTGATCCCTCCCACATCTCCGGCGTCCGATCTCGGAGGTGCTTGGCCCGGATACGCTGGGGTCGTCAGTGGCCCGCCAGTTTGCCGCGAGCCGGTCCCTCAAGGACCTCACCGAATGCCTCGCCGCTCGAGGGAGCCCAGCCGTGACCGACATTGATCTCGGGAACCTGAAGATCTTCGCCGACGGTGCGGACCGTTCGAGCATCCTCGATCTTCGCCAGAACCCGATCATTCGCGGCTTCACGACGAATCCAACGCTGATGCGAGCAGCGGGGATCGACGATTACGAATCGTTCGCGCTCGACGTCGTCGGTCTCGTGCGTGGCCTTCCGATCTCCTTCGAGGTGTTCTCTGACGACATTGCAGAGATGGAGACGCAGGCTGAGAAGATCTCCTCGTGGGGTCCAAACGTGTACGTGAAGGTTCCGGTCACGAACACCGCGGCAGCGAGTACTGGAGAGCTTCTCCGTCGCCTCTCCGGCGTAGGAATCAAGTGCAACGTGACAGCGCTCATGACCGTCGCGCAGGTCGAAGAGACGGTGGCCCACCTCACTGAGGGCGTCCCGGCTTTTGTTTCCGTCTTCGCGGGGCGGATCGCCGACACTGGACGCGACCCAGTGCCCCTCATGACTAAGGCGCGCCGCGTTCTCGACCAGAACCCGAGTGTCGAGTTGATTTGGGCCAGTCCTCGCGAGCTGCTCAACATTGTGCAGGCGGCACAGATCGGTTGCCATGTGATCACGGTCAGCCCTGACATCCTCAAGAAGTTGCCCACGCTTGGTCGCGACCTCGATGATTTCTCGCTCGATACCGTGCGTATGTTTCGGCGAGACGCCGAGGCGGCTCGCTACTCACTGTGATCCCAGAGTTGCGGCTTGCCAGCAGCAATGGCGGAGCTCGTCCCACGCGAATGGGCCACGCGCGCTGCGGGTCTCGCCGCAGGTCAAGGGTTCGACCGCTTGACTGAAGTCCGCGAGCATGCCTACGGTCAGCAAGCGAAGCTGACTGCGGTTGACCGCTTTGGAACGTGGCTCTCGGCCCGCCGTGTGCATCGTGAGGCGGGGAGCGTCGCCGGTCAATCGGTCGCAGACCTCGGCTGCGGGTATGAAGCACGCATCGCGAGCACGCTTGCTGCGGAGGCCGCATCGCTAACCCTCGTCGATGTCGCGGTCGCCCAGGGGGCAAAGTGTCTCCCGAACACGAGAGCGATCGAGGGTGAGCTACCAGCGGCGCTCGCCCAGCTTCCCGATGCCAGTTTTGACCTCGTCTTGTGCCTGTCCGTACTCGAGCATCTCTGGCAGCCCGAGAGCATGCTTGCCGAGTGTCGACGCGTGCTCGCTCCGCGCGGCCTCCTCCTGCTCAATGTTCCTTCGTGGCGTGGAAAGCGCTTTCTCGAGTTTTCCGCGTTCCGCCTCCGGTTGAGCCCAGCCGACGAGATGGACGACCATAAGCGGTACTACGACCCTCGGGACCTCTGGACTCTCTTGCGGGCTGCTGGCTTTCGACCGAGCGGGATTCATTGTTTTCGTCACAAGTTTGGTCTGAATACGTTCGCATCCTGCCGGATCTCCGACAAGGATCCAGGCTGAGAGACGCGTGACTACCGCGGCTGTTGCCCGTCTCCGATCAGCCGTTTGATCAATAGCGCGTGACCGTTGAGATTTTGAAGGAACAGCAGATCGGGCCGCGCCGCGAGTTCCGTGACGAGGCGTGTCACGCCCTCGCAGTCGTGAAAGCCAAAGTCATCGAATACGACGACTCCCCCGATGGACAGCCGTGTCCAGCACCAGTCGAAGACATCGCGTGCAGATTCGTAGACATCAACATCGATGTGGCAGAGTCGAAGGCGGGTGGAATCGATGTCCTGAGCTGTTTCGTCGGGGAAGATGCCCTCTAGCACCCGAACATTGCCAAGTCCTAGTCGCGCCGCGAGCCCCGTGACCGTCTCGGCCGATGTGTCGGAGTGCTCTCCACCCTTGTATTCGCGGTCTTGAGCGCCTGCCTTGACCACGCCCGCGAACGTGTCACACAGGAATACCCTGGACCGCAGGCCTTCGAGATTGGCCTTCTTGGCGATCAGGCAGCCCGAACCGCCTCGCCAGACGCCGACCTCAAGGATGTCGCCCTCGACCGGCCTGACCTGCTCGACGAGGATCCAAAGTTCGTAGAGCCGGTAGACATCCACCAGGGTGAATGCCCGAAGCTCGCGGTATGCCTTCTGGAACTCAGCATCAGTCCACCAGGGTGAATACGTCGCGTGCGGGATAACGAGCTGGTGGACGACTTTGGTCTGGCGGCCGCGCAGCCGCGTCAGCCTGAGCGCACCCTCGAGCCGCCCGTTGCGGCGAAGTGGCGCGGCCAGGTTCCTCAAGATCGTTGTTCGCATCTGCCTGCCGTTCGCGGTGATCAAGGCGAAGCGTACCCTCCGCTTGGCTCAGTACCTCAAGACCCTGCGCTGCGACGAGTCAAATTGTGGTCACGCACGTGTTCGTGCGGCATGGCCTGAACTGCGGCTGCGCGCGGTCCGGCGCTCGACCGCCCGGTTCGATAATCTCATGCGCCGTGAGCCGACCAGTTTGGCAAGTGCCTCGTGCGCTGCGTGTTTCGCGTCCCGCAGCTCTTCACAAGCGAATCTTCCGGGTGCCCCGGTCGGAACGCTCGCTCCTGCCCGCTTCCTGGACGCCGGACGCTATCGAGCTACGCGACGCACGGCACCGGTGAACCCGCCCACGGATGAGCCCGCCTCGGAGTTCGGTAGCGCCTCGGATGGCGAATCGATGAACGAGCCAGAGCTTCGCCGCGAGGTCTGGCGGCTGCGAGACCAAGTCTTCGGTTTGGAAGCCGAGCGGGCGCGCCTCCAGAGTGCCCTGCTCGAGAGTGACGCCGCGCGCCGGACGGCTCAGCATCGTGCCGACGCGCTCGACGCCGCGCGGAACGCCATGCTCGGATCGACACGATGGAAGATTGGCGGCGCGGTCGTGAAGCCCTTGCGGATCGTGCGGCGCCTCTTCAAACGGACGGAACCCCGCTCGTGATCACGGTATCGGCCATAACTCTGGTCGATTCGTCCAGCTCGACGGAATTGTTGACGTCGACGATCGACTCTCTCATAAATCAGACATGCACAGACTGGCAACTGTGTGTCGTGGACGATGCTTCAGCTTCGAGGGACGTTCGGTCCAAGCTGCGAGGAGTGGCGGCGATCGATGATCGGATACTGGTCCAGCATCGAGACCACCGCGGCGGACCGGCCAAGGCGGCGAACGACGCGCTCGCGGTCGCAGAGGGTGAGCTCGTTGCGGTAGTCGAGCTGGGCGACGTGCTGGTGAAGGGTGCGGTCGCAGCGCTGCAGCGGGCGCTCACCGAACATCCTGAGGTGGACTACTGCTACAGCGACGAGGTGGGGCTGTCGTCCGATGGTCGTCTCACGGGGCCGTTCTACAAGCCCGACTGGTCGCCTGAGCGGATGCGCGCCCAGCTCTTCACCGGCCGGCTCAGCGCGATGAGGCGCACCCTCGTATCCCGTTTGGGTGGCTTCCGCTCGGAGTTCGACGGCTGCTATGACCGGGAGCTCTCGCTCCGGGTGTCAGAGAACACAAACGAGATCGTCCACCTCGCGGAGGTTCTGTACCTCAGACGCATCGACGAAGGCGCTCACGCCTCGCCGTCAGACCGGGAGGCGAGCGAGAGCGAGCGCCGGGCCATACAACATCACTGCGATCGTGTTGGCATCGACGCCGTCGTTGAACCGCTTGCCTCAGCCGGCAACTACCGCGTCCGGCGGCGGCTACGGTCTCGACCTCTTGTATCGATCATCATCCCCACGCGTGGGTCAGCATCGGTCATTCAACGGCAGCATCGCGTTCATGTTCTCCACGCCGTGTCGTCGATCCTCGACCGTTCGTCCTATACGAATATCGAGATCATCGTTGTCCCTGATCGAGCAACACCGAGGACCGTCGTTGAGAAACTCGAGTCGCGTTGCGGCGACCGGCTTCGGATCGTGTGGTGGGATGGTCGATTCAACTTCTCCGCAAAGGTCAACGCCGGGGTTGCCGGGTCGTCGGGCTCCGTAGCACTTCTCCTGAACGACGACGTCGAGGTTCTGACGCCCGACTGGATCGAGACGCTCGTTGGGTTCGTCGATGAGCCGGACTGTGGGCTCGTGGGTTGCAAACTGCTCACCGCCTACGAGACGCTCCAGCATGGCGGCCATGTCTACGCCGACGGCGAGATGCTGCACGCCTACGCGAACTATTCAAGCGACGAACGAGGCATGGGGGACTTGCTCGTTGTCGACCGCGAGTGCTCAGGCGTTACAGCGGCGTGCGCTGCGTTACGACGAGAGGTCTATGAGCAGGTCGGAGGGATGTGTGAAGCACTCCCGGTCAACTTCAACGATGTCGACCTCGCTCTGAAGATTCGCAGCCTCGGCCTGCGTGTTGTCTGGACCCCTCACGTCGTCCTTTACCACTTTGAATCCCTCACAAGGGGGCGAAGGAACGAGGTGTCGTCTTTTGAGTCGGACTTTGTGAGGAATCGATGGCAAGCCGACCTGAAGGTCGATCCGTATTCGAACCCCCATCTCGACCAGCGCTTCGGTGATTGGGTGGTCGCCCGACCGCCGGAGTCTTGGCTCTGGTAGCAGGGCACCTAACGCGTGCTCCTGCGGCGGGCCTTCGAGATCTGGTGGGTATCTGGCCCCTTACCCTTGCATCCGGTCGAGGTGATCTCCCGTTTTCGAGTTCCGGGATCTAGGCTGGCAGGGATTAGGGTCTCGGCGTCAAGCTCGGTCTCCGACGGAGTGTCGTGAACGTCGCCGCCCCACCTGCCGCCACCCTCGTTGTGGGCGGCGGCTTCCTCGGGAGTCACGTTGCTCGCGGTCTTGCTCGCCGTGGTGTGCAGACGACCGTTCTGACGCGAACGGCCCCCGACGCCCGTGCGCGCGCGCGGCTCGGAGCGATTCGCCTCATTGTCGGCGACGCTTCCGATCTCGACTGGGTAAGGGAAGCCACCATGGGCGTCGATTGTGTCGTCTGGTGCGCAGGCGGGCTTCTCCCTGCCGAGTCGAACCAACGCCCAATCGATGACGTGCTCGCGCAGCTCAAGCCGCTCCTGGTCATGCTGGATCATCTGGCGCATCTCGAAGGCACGCGGATCGTGTTGATCTCCTCAGGTGGGACGGTGTACGGCAATCCAAGTATGCTTCCCGTTCCCGAGGACTACCTCCCACGGCCCCTGACCTCGCACGGTGTCACACACCTGGCGGCCGAGCACTACCTGGATCTCTATCAGCAGGTGTACGGCGTGCCAGCCGTCGCCTTGCGCTGCGGCAATGTCTACGGGGAGGGGCAGCGGTCCGACCGCAGCCAGGGTGTCGTTGCGGCAACGCTCGCGCGCATCCAGCGCGGGCTTCCGATACCCATGTTTGGAGATGGGTCGACCGTCCGCGACTACATCCATATCGACGACGTTGTCGACGTCGTGATCCAACTCCTCGCTCGGCCGGATCTCCCAAGCGTCGTGAACGTGGGATCCGGTGTTGGAACCTCGCTTCGGGAGTTGCTTGGGCTCATCGAGACGGTCACGGATCGGCCCATCGAGATCGAGCCGCACCCCGCGCGCCCTGGAGATGTTGGCGCGGTGGTGCTCGACATCGCGCTCCTCAAGGCCCTACTTCGCTTTGAGCCGACACTGCTCCGCAAAGGGCTCCTCCGCACCTGGGGAGCCATTTCCGGTGGCGAGCACGCTCCGTGACCACGCTGGCGGCTCGACTCCGAGGCCTCAGCCACCGTATGTGGCGCGACCTCCGCCGCGCCGCGGTCGCAATGCTCCCGCGTCGGGCGGCCGGCGCCGTCCAAGCACCCCGAGAGCTCAGCGCGACGGTGAACGAGATCCGCGGGTGGGCATACCACGATCACGATGAGCTTGTCGCGGTCATGGTGGACATCGACGGGACGGTCGGTGCGACGGCGGACTTGTTGGCGACACCGCCCGATCTCGTGGCGGCACGACCCGAGACCCGCAACAGCCGCTGCGGGTGGCGAGCGTCAATCGACCTCCGCGGCTTCGACGATCGGCACGTCCGTCTCGGAGGTCTAGCCGTCTTCTCGAGCGGCCTCGTAAGGGAGCTCTCGCCTCAGGACGTCGTCGTGGGCCGGTCGCGAATCGGCGAGATCACGCGTCCGCTTCCTGGCTCGATCGTGCAGTCAGGCCCGGTGCAGGTAACCGGATGGGCCGATCCGCCTCTTGGGCTGGCGCGGGTCGAGATCCGGGTCAACGGCAAGGACGCGGGACCGGCACGACCGGTCATCCCGGTGGCGCGCGGTCACGACCTGCGCGGGTTCGAGCACGTGGTCCGTGGAGCAGTCCCCTCAATGCGCATCGAGGCTGACGTCGTGGATCGGGCCGGCTGCCGCTTCCCGATCCCGGGGCCTGACGTCACCGTGGAGGCTGAGGCCTCCGAGCCACCGATCGGCCGTGAGCGCCTCGACGCGCTCGCGGCGCGCGTGCGCTCGGTTCGACCTGGGACGCGACTCGACGGGCCACCGATCCGGCTGGTCGCGTTCACAAACCGCCTTGATCTGGGTGGGGGCCAGCTCTACCTCACCGAATTGCTCCGACAGTTGCTCCCGTGG